>Ga0209208_10000009_pt1 | contig 270335 bp, 262 predicted proteins | sample S1TSphfallax_3_FD_187694 | JGI IMG/M metagenome (GOLD analysis project Ga0209208, IMG submission 187694) | Host-associated microbial communities from peat moss isolated from Minnesota, USA - S1T2_Fd - Sphagnum fallax MG (SPAdes) (version 2) | ecosystem: Host-associated > Plants > Peat moss >... | reverse complement strand
TAACAGCTGCTGCAGAATCGTGTTAGAATGAGACACGGGGAGTCCTCCGTCGTAGAATTTTCCCTAAGCAAGAGAATTCTACAACCGACTGGGGACTCCCTTTCTATTTTTCCCCGGACAGGAGTGGAATAAACACAGAGACACAGAGAAAGGAGGAGAAGAAACGAACGGCAGGCCGCCGTCGCCGTTTCTCTCTCCTCCTTTTCTCTCCGCCGTTCTCTGTGTCTCTGTGGTTAATTCGTTCCGTCGGCGTCAGCGGCCGACGACCTCGTCGGCGAGCGCGTTCATGCCGTAGATCGAGCGCATCGCCTCGAGAATTCCCGACGAGTGCACGGCGACCGCGCGGTTGCGCGTGTCGTCGTACGCGTAGCGTCCGACGAGCGATTGAATATTGCCGTCGAAGATCAGGCCCACGTACTCGCCCTTCGCGTTGACGACCGGCGAGCCCGAGTTGCCGCCGATGATGTCGTTCGTGGTCACGAAGTTCAGGCGCGTGCCGAGCTTCACTTTATCCTGCGCGGCCTTCACGCGCGGGGCGAGGTCGAACGGCGGCTTGTCGGAATGGCCCTGCGCGCGGTCGTAGAGACCGTAGAAGCTCGTGAACGCGGCGACCTGCGTGGTGCCGAGCTCGTAGCCCGCGACGTGGCCGTAGGAGAGGCGCAAAGTGAACGTCGCGTCGGGATACGTCGACTTGCCCCACACGGCGAAGCGAGCCTTCGCGATCTTGTTGCCCTCGGCGACGAGAGAGCTCTCGATTTCGTCTTCATACCATTTGCGCTGGGCGCGGTAGACGGGATCGAGGCGGCGCTGCCAGACGATGAGCGCGTCGCTCGACGCGTCGATCGCCTTCTGTCCGCCGTCGACGAGCTTCTTGCGCTCGGCCGGGTCGAAGAGCTTGGTGCCCGCGATGAGCTCGTGCGCGACGTCGGCGGGCTTGCGTCCCTGCAGAGCGGCCTTCACGAAGTCGTCGTTGGGGCCGAGCTTGTCGAGCGCGTCCTGCAGGGCCTTCGCGAGCAGGAACTCCTCCATGTCGGGGTACATCGGCGCCGGCGAGAACAGGCGGAAGCGCAGGGACTCCAGGCTCGAGTCGCGGTACTCTTCCCAGCGTTTGTCGTTGGGCTTCGCGGTCTCGGCGACGTAGCGCACGAGCTGCGCGGCCAGGCCCGCGACCTTCGTCGCGTCGTAGCGCCGGTACGCGTACTGCAGACGGCGCGCCGCGAACTTCTTCTGCGCCGCCGCGATCTTGCCCCAGGAGTCCTTCGCGGCGCGCACCGCGGGATCCTTCGACGCCGCGACGGACTTGCGCAGGACGTCCTCGGCCTGCTTCTTCGCCTTGAGCAGCGCGGGATCGAGCAGGCCCTCGTGCTCGCCGCTCACGGCCTTGATCGCGTTCTCGACTCCGAAGATGCGGTCCTTCGAGCGCCGCGCCTGCTCGACGCCGAGCGCCGAGTAGTCGTAGTAGTCCTGGCGCTTCTTGCGCGCGATTTCCAGATACAACGGAAGGCCGAAGTCGCGTTCATACTGCAGCTGATCGACGGTCATCAGTCGGTCGGTGTGGCCGGGATGGCCGGTCACGAAGGTGAGCTCGCCGTCGGCGGCGCCGTCCTTCGACCACTTGAGGAAGTGCTCGGGGTGCACGGGCTTGCCGTTCTCGTAGACGCGGAAGAACGCGAAGTCGAGCGCGTAGCGCGGGTAGGTGAAGTTGTCGGGATCGCCGCCGTAGAACGCGGCCTGGATCTCGGGCGCCATCACGAGGCGCATGTCCGTGTACTTCTTATAGCGGTACAGCCAGTACTCGCCGCCCTGGTAGAGCTCGATCACGTCGGAGCGCAGGCCCGTCTTGTCCGTCGACTCCTTCGTCACGCGCGAGATCTCCGCCTTGCGCTGGTCGTTCTGGTCCTTGTCGGAGGACTTCGGATTCACCGCGCCGAGCACGCGCGCGGTCACGTTCTCCATGGAGACCAGCACGTTGATCTCCAGGTCGGGGCACTTGATCTCCTGCTCCGCCGAACGCGCGAAGAAGCCCTCCTTCACGTAGTCCTTCTCGGCCGTCGACATCTTCTGCAGCTGGCCGAGCGCCACGTGGTGGTTCGTGAGCACCAAGCCGTCCTTCGAGACGAACGCGCCGGAGCCGCCGTCGTTGAAGCGCACCGAGGCCTTCTGCAGGTGCTCGACCCAGTCCGGCGTGGGCGTGAAGCCGTACTTTTCCTTCAAGAGCTTGGCCGGCAGATTGTCGAGCGTCCACATCCCCTCGTCGGCGCGGATCGGCGCGGCGGACACGGCGATCGCGGCGGCGACGACGGCGACGCGGGTCTTGTTCTTGCGGGCGGTCGAGGCGATGGGCATGGGAAAGTCCTCCTGGGCGGCGCGCCATTCTACAAAACAGGGGAGCGCCTGGACGCGGGCGGGCTCCGGGGCTATACTCGCCCCATGAGCCCGAAGGCCTCTCGCGCCCTTTTCTACGCCGCGGCCGCCGCCTGCGTCGGCCAGGCGCTGTATCAATACGGCCGCCTGCCCCCGCTCGTCGCCTCCCATTTTGCAGCGTCCGGCCGGCCGAACGCCTACATGCCGCGCGCGGGTTTCCTCGCCTTCGACATCGGCATCGTCGTGTTCATGTGTCTGGCGCTGACGCTGTCGATCCGCAGCGCGAGGAATCGATCGCCCGAGCTGCTGAACCTGCCGCACAAGGTCTATTGGCTGGCCCCCGAGCGCCGCGAGGAGACGCTGTCCAGCCTGGAGAGCCGCCTGCTCCTGTTCGGCGCCGCGACGTTCGTCCTGCTGCTCGAGGTCTTCCATCAGGTCTTCGAGTTCAACATGGGCGTGACGAAGACCCTCGACCACCCGCTGACGTCGCTCGGCGTCTACACGGCGTTCGTCGTCGTGTGGGTCGCCTTCTTCGTGCGGCGCTTCAACCGCGTCCCCGCGGGCGCTTAGCCGCCGGCGCGCTTGACCTTGTAGCCTTCGGCGACGAGGAGCTTCTCGATCTTGTCGCGATGGTCGCCCTGGAACTCGAACGTGCCGTCCTTGAGCGTGCCGCCGCAGCCGAGGTGTTTTTTAAGGCGCGCGAGCATCCGGTCCTTGAGCGTCGGATGCATGACGAGCCTCTCCAGGTACGTGACGCCGGAACCCTTGGCCCCGCGCTGAAAGCGCAGGCGCACGGGCTCGGGCTGGCGCGGCGTGCCGGGCTTGCCCCAGTCGGGATCGGTCGAGTAGACGATGCGGTCGCTCATGCCTTCATTTTATAACACCGCGGCCCCCCTGGCCGTTTTCTCGAGCGGGGGCTATACTGCGGACATGAGGCGACTCCCCCTCGCCGCCCTGGCCGCGCTGTGCGCAGCGCTTCCCGCGCGCGCCGTCGACGGCGTGGCGCCCATCCCGGAAATCAGCGCGCCGGTCTCCGCGCCGCCCGTCCTGACTCAACTGCGCACCGACCTCGCTTTGGTGGCGGCGCCGTCCATGGCCCTGCCCCCGACCGCGGTGCCGCTGACCGCCGCCGCGTGGTCGAACATCCGGACTCTCGCCGCGCCCGCGGCCGCCGCCGCGGGAGCGGCCGCCGTCCCGCTCGCGCCGGCCGCGCAAGCCGCGACTCCGGGCGCCGTCGCGGCGACGCCGCAGGCCGCGGCCCCGTCGGCGCCGGTTCTGGCCTCCGCCGTCGCGCCGGACCAGGTCGCGGCGCGCGCGCGCTTGGTGGTCGCCGGCCAGGTGCTCGGCCGCTTCGACGCGGCTTCGTTCGCGTCCCTGCCCGACGCCCAGCGCGACGCCGCGCTCGCCGAGATGTGGGACGGCTGGAAGGCCCGCGGCCTGCTCCCCGACGCCGAGGCCGCCGCGCGCGAAGACGCGGGCCCCGCCCTCGACAAGCTGGTCCTGGAGGGCGTCGACGACAAGTCGCTCACGCACGCGAACAAGAGCATCTTCCTCGGCGTCGGCGTGCTCGGCTATCCGCTGCCCGACGCGGTGTGGCTCGCCCGCACGCGCATCCGCGACGCGCTCGACGACAATTCGCTCCACTACCCGAGCGATCAACGCTGGCACACGAGCGACGGCACGCCGGAGTTCCTCGGCCAGAGCCCGCTCGCCCAGCCGCTGGTCGACGCCTGGGCCGCGGCGACGACGCTCGGCAAGCAGATCGTGCTCCAAGTCCAGTCCGGCTCGCGCGAACTGCCGATCAGCGCCGCCGCCTCGCCCGCCGCCGCGGCGCAGTTCGCCGACGTGGCCGCGGACTTGGTGCGCGCGGGAGATAAAGAAGCGCTCGCGTATCTGTCCGGCGAGGACCCGACTTTTTCCGCATTCCTGCTCGACGCGCGCAAGCCCGGCTATTACCTCTACAACGGCGACAGGAGCGTGGTCGCGCGGATCTTGGCCACGCCGTCCGCCGCGCGCATGGGACTGCGCCGCGTCGAGCACGCCGACACGGGGGTCGCGGTCAAGTCCACGTACGTCTATCGCCCGGCGCGCGTCGTCGAGCGTCTGAGGGAAGCCGCGCGCGAGACGGCCGACCACGCCGACGCCGAGCAGCGCGGTCTCGCCGCCTACGCGGATCGCGCAGCGCCCCTCGCCGCGCGCCTTCGCGCGCCGGCCGCGGCGACGGGCGCGTACTCCTTCGCGGCTCCCGAGTTCCTGCCCGGCGCCGTGCTCGACTCGCCCGCGAACGTCCTGCGCGCGCGCGGCGCTTCGAACGAGCGCGCCGACATGCCGCTCCCTCTCGGCACCCTGCGCGCGCGCTTCCAGTCCGGCGAGCGCCACCCGTTCTTCAGCGAGGAGCGCTGGGCGGCGCTGGAGCTGATCCTGCGCGAAAGCCCGGCGCTGGCCGCCGAGCCGGGCGCGAAGCAAGTGCGCTTCGTCGCCGCGTCCTATCAGACGCGCGGCAAGGTCGTCGCGCGCGTCGCCGACGGCAGCGGCGCGATGCTTCAGGTGTCCGCGCTCGACGAGCTCGCCCAGACCGCGCCGAACTCCCCGGAGCGCGCGCGCGAAGCGCGTTTTCTCGCGACGGCCCTCGAAGCCGGCCTGCGCTGACGCGGCCTAGGCCGCGAGGAACTCGCGCAGGATCGCGTTGACGCGCTCGGGAGCGTCCTCCTGCGGGGCGTGGCCGCAGCGGTCGAGGCACACGTACTTCGCGTTGGGCAGGTCGCGCGCGAGGCGCTCGGCGCCCTTCGGGCCGACCATCCGGTCGGCTTCGCCGACGAGGACGAGGGTCGGCGTGGTCATGTGCTTGTAGCGCTTCACGCGCTCGAGGTGATCGGCGGGGATCGCGTGGCGGATGAACTCCGCGACCGCGCGGCGGCCGTGCGCGGTCTTCAGCGGCTCGCCGTACTCGGCGATCATCTCTTCCGTGATCTTGGTCTGATCCACGAACGTCGTCTTCACGATCCAGCGCAACGTCGCGTCCCCCATCGCCGCTTCGTAGAGTCGGCCGATCACGGGCCAGCTCAGCGGCCACAGGATCTGCGGACGGTTTTCCGGATAGGCGGGCGTGCCGAACAGCGCCATGCGCTCCACGCGCTCGGGGCGCTCCGCCGCGGTCCACAGCGCGATCACGCCGCCCATGGAGTTTCCGGCCATGCGCGCGCGCTTCAGGCCGAGCTGGTCCATCAGGGTCATGAGCCACGCGTGCAGTCCCGCGATCGAGTAGTCGAAGTCCCAGGGCTTTTCCGAGCGGCCGAAGCCGGGGAAGTCCGGCACGAACACCTCGTAGTCGCGCGCGAACTCGGGGACGGCGAAGCGCCACGAGTACGACGACGCGCCGAGGCCGTGGAGGAGCAGGAGGGGCTCGCCTTTGCCCGCGCGCAGGAGGTGGGTCTTCACTCCCGCGACGGTCAGCTCGTGCACGTCCGCGCCGCGGACCGCCGTGCCGGACATTTTATACATCACCGACAAAGAATAGCACGTCGGGGCGGAGAAACGGGCGCCCTCCGCGGAGACCGCGGGGGGCGCCTTACTTCGTCATCGCGACGGCGAACCGAGCCAGCACGGTCGCGCGCCGGACGTCCGGCTTGGGCCGCGCGTCGGTCGGCAGAAGCGCCTGGCACGCGGCCAGCGCCACGTCGAGGGCGGAAACCGCCTTCTGGCGCCGCATCTTTCGCTTGCAGTTCATTGCTCTCACCTCCTCTTCCTCATCGGAAATCTTTCGCCTCTCCCCCAAAAAAGAAGAGGCCCCGGGCTTCTTCCGCCCGGGGCCTCTCGCTTGCGCATCCGACGCGCTAGGGAGAATTCTCCGGGCCTCCGAACGGGCTCGAGAGCCCGCCGGAACCTCCGCTGGACTGCATGTTTTTTTGTTTCATGCCCGTCTCAAGACTTCAAAAAGGAAGCCACGAAAGGGGCTGTTCGCGCCCCAGCCGTGACTACATGAAGTATAGCCCCGGGACTGGATTTGTCAAGACCTGCGCCGCGGCGGGAAACCTGCTACAATTCGGCATGCTCGCCTCCCTGTTTCTCGCCGCCGTCCTCGCGCCGGCTACGCGCGCCGAGGACTTCTCCGGCCGCTGGGGCGCCGGCGTCGACGCGGGCTTTGCGAGCGGCCTGGGCGCAGAGGCGGTGGACGACACCACCGGCAACGGGGACGTGCTCGGGATCTCCATCTTGCGCGGACTGACCCCGCACTGGCGCGCGGGGCTGAACTACGAGAACATGGAGCTCGGCCAAATCCGCTTCCAGCCGACGACGTTGAGCGCGACCTACGCCTGGACGCCGGACTCCCTGTGGACGCCGATCGCCGAAATCGGCGGCGGCATCGGCCGCGCGGACCATCTGACGCGCGGCGGCGGCGGCGAGACCAGCCTCGCCCTGAAGGGCGCGCTCGGCGTGGAATACTCCTTCACCCCTTCGCTCACGGGCTCCGCGCGCGCGACGTTGTACAACTCCGGCCACACGGCGGGCTCGAACGACCACCAGATCAACGCGGCCGGATTCAGCGTCGGCCTCACGCTGTGGTTCGGCGAGCCGAAGGCGCGCTACGTGCGCTTCTTGCAGGCGCCGCCGGCTCCGGCGCCCGCCCCGGCTCCCGCGCCGACTCCGGCACCGGCTCCGCCGCCGGTCCCCGCGCCGATGCCCGAGCCGACGCTGAAGCACACGGTCAGCGTGAGGCTCGACGTCCAATTCGAGTCGGGCAAGGCCATCGTGCGCGACGCGTACGCCGGCAATCTGGCCGAAGTCGGGACTTTCCTCCAGTCTCACCCGACGGTGCGCGCCGAGATCGAAGGCCACTCCGACTCCACCGGCTCCGCCGCCCAAAACACGCGGCTCTCCCAGCGCCGCGCCGAGAACGTGCGGCTGTACCTGATCGGTCACTACGGCATCGACGGCTCGCGCCTGAGCGCGAAAGGCTACGGCCCCGCGCGCCCGGTCGCCGACAACGCGACCGAGGAAGGCCGCGCGCAGAATCGCCGCGTCGTCGCGGTGCTCGAAGCCCAAGAATAACGGGCTAGGCGGGGCGCGGCTGCATCAAGGACTCCGCGGCCTCGAGAAGGGACGCGTAGTCGGGCGGGCCGTCGTAGAAGGCGCCGTTGAGAAAGAAGCACGGCGTGACGGCGACGTCGTTGGCGGCGCCGCTGCGCAGGTCTTCTCGGATGCGCGCGTTTCCGGCGCCCTTCGCCACGTCGTCGCCCAGGCGCTTGGGGTCCAGTCCCGCCTCCCGGGCCCACGCGAGGAGGACGCCCGGCTGCAGGTCCGCTTGGCGCGCGAACAGCGCGTCGTGCATCTCCCAGAACTTCCCTTGAAGCGCCGCCGCCTCGGCCGCCTGAGCCGCGACGAAGGCGTTCGGGTGAATCCCCGTCAGCGGAAAATTGCGGAACACGAAGCGCAGGCGGCCGCCGAGCGTCTTGCGCAGGCGTCGGACGGCGGCCGCGGCGCAAGCGCAGTTCGGGCATTCGTAGTCTCCGTATTCGACCAAGGTCAGCGGCGCGTCGGCGGGACCCGCGGCGTGGTCGCGCTCCGACACGGGCGATACGAGCTCGGCGAACTGGTCCATTGATTCCCTCCCGGCCGGAGTCGGCCTCGCGCGATCTTGACGCCGAGTATGGGCGGGAACTCGCGTCCGCGCCAGGCACGAAACGCGTCCATCGCGTGACGTTATTGTGTCGGCCCGAATCCTCTTGCCAAGTCCGCATGGACGACGCACACTGTCCGGATGAACCGCCGCGCGGCGCTGACGATCGTCGTGCTCGTCGCGCTGTATGCCGCTCTGCGGATCGCGCGCGGCCGCAGCGTGGGGACGATCGACTACCAAGGGCAGCAGATCAAGCTGGCCAAGTTCTATCTCAGCTACGAGGACTACAAGGACGATCCGAACAACATCGACCCGTCGGAGTACGCGCGCGTCGAGACGCTGGCGAAAAACGCCCCGATCGGCCGTCACTTCAAGGACCTGCTCGCCGCGGTCACCGCCGTGGACGAGATCAAATTCCCCGGCTACGGCTCCGGCGGGTTCGGCGAGCGCCGCCCCGACGGCGACGCGACCTTGGCCGGCTTCTCCGTGGAGATTCCGCGCAGCGAGTACGGGCGCATCTTCGTCTTCCGCTGCGCCGCCGACGGCTGCACGCTCCTCGACGACTTCGTCTCGCCCGGCGCGGATCAGCTGGCGGACTTCAAGCGCGAAGGCTCGAATCTCGTCTATATCTCGAGGAACGGCGAGCGCAAGCTCGTGCGTCCGATCCGCTGAGCCGGAAAGCCCGTCATTGGCTTCGCGGGCCGCGGCCGTTACATACGAGTCATGGGCAAAGAGATGCTCTCCTGCCTGATCCTGCGACGGCGCGGAGTTCCCGCGGCGCCGCCGCTGTTCGGCGTGCAGAACAACTTCGAGCGTCTTTTCGCCGCCGATCCGAACGGCGAGCCCGAGGAGGTCAAGGCGCGGATCGGCCGCGAGAAGGAAGACTGGATCGAGAACACCTGCGCCAGGCGCGCCAGCTACGCGATGAACTTCTCCGGCGCGCTTGCGGAAGTAGCGCGGACGCCCTAGTCCTTGTTCAACTGCCGGAAGTAGTCGTCGAGCTCCGCGCGCGACGCGAGCCGCCGCGTCTCCGCGGTGCCGAACGAAACCTCGAGGTCGCCGGCCTTGATCTTCGCGAAGACCGAGTCGGAGAACTCGTCCAGGTTCGCCCCGTGCGTGTGCAGTCCCGCCGCACCCAGGTCCGTCTGCACCGCGGGCGGGATGATCTCGACCACGCGAATGGGCGTCTTGCGCAGCTGATGGCGCAGCGACAGAGTGAACGAGTGGAGAGCGGCCTTCGTCGCGCAATAGACGGGCATGATGGAGAACGGCGCGAAAGACAGTCCCGACGTCACGTTGAAGATCGCCGGATTCGTCTTCGTTTTCAAATGCGGGATGAAGAGCGCGGAGAGATGAATCGGCGCATCCAGATTGATCGCGATCTCGGAACCGGCCGCCGCCCAATCCATCGGCTCCTCCATGCTGAAGCGGCGCTGGATGCCGGCGTTGTTGACCAGCATGTTCGTGTCCGGGTGATTTTTCTTGACCCAATCAAACAGGCGCTGCCGCTCTTGCGGCGCGGCGACGTCGGCTTCGTGCGCGATCAGCTCCGGCACCTTTTTCACGGCCTCCGCGAGCTTTTCCGCGCGACGTCCGCAGACGATCACCCTGCTCCCCGCGGAAACGAATCTTTGCGCCAGCGCCAGACCGATCCCCGTCGCGCCGCCCGTGATCAAAACCTTATTGCCCTTCATTTCCATGATCCCGCCTCCTGCGATAAAAAACCATTTTCGACCCCACGAAGGAAGGCGCCGCCCAGTTCGAGCCCGAGGGCCTTTCCCTCGAAGCATGGCTGCAAGCCTGGCTGGACGGCCGCGACCTTTGGCCCGTCGCGCCCAAGCGTTAAGCCGGCTCCACCTTCCCGGCCAGCATCCGGTCCCCGTCGTAGTGGAACCGCCCCACGAAAGGCTCCCCCCTCAGCATCCACGGCAGCCAATGCCGGTCGTCCGTCCACATGTCTTCGAAGGGAATCGCCCCGACGTCGACCCAAAACGGGTCCGCCTCGTCCGTCTCCGTCAAAATCCCTTCGCCGTCCTCCGCCGTGAACACCGTCACGTGCAGCGCGTACCCGTCGACGAACTGAAACCAAACCTCGCCGCGCTCTTGAAGCCCCGTCGGCGTCAGCCCCACTTCCTCGCGCGTCTCCCGCACCGCCGCCTCGCGCGCGCTCTCCCCCTTCTCGATGCGTCCGCCCGGCCCGTTCACCTTCCCCTTCCCCAGCCCGCGCTTCTTATGGATGAGCAGTATCCGCCCGCCCTTCACGACGAAGCACAGCACCGCCCTCTCCGTCGGCGTCCACGCGTCCCAGTCGGGCTCGTTCATCGGCGTCGATGATATCAAGTCTATTTATTGCCTGGCGAAATATAGATTTTTCCCCTAAACTCCAAAAAGCAAGACACTCGGCGCAGCCAAGGAGAAACTAAGTGTGGTCAAAAGACCTTGCTCCACTTCACTATTTTGAGCCAAATATTTTTTTCGGCTCGACTGACGAAGACGAACGCATTTGCGGCTTCAGCCTCGCGCTCGCTCTCTACTCCAATGACGCAAAGGTCCTGCTCGGCCTTACGATTCAGATGATTGATCAAGCTCCGGACTTCAAGACCATTTGCGAAGAACTTGGCGAATATACCGCGCAGAAGAACTATCTTCATCGTCTAGTCTATGCCCATCTACACGAGCTCCATTACATTCTCTCACAGCACCACGAGACCGTTTCGAAAATTCCTTTGTTCAAGAAGGTACTGACAAACATGTCTAAGGGCTCCCGACGAAATTGGGATGAGCTAGTGAAGATGTCCTTAGATAAGAATGACTCGATGAAGTCTTGGTTGAAGAATGTTCGAGATGGCCTCGGATTTCATTACGTTAGACACTCCCACCTATTAGATGGCTATCGCAAGTGGTCCGAACAACTAAAGCCTGGCGGGAAATCGGAAAGACAGGAAGGCGCCTATATATCGGCCGGCAAAAGCGTCAAGACAACGCGATATTATTTCGCGGACGCTGCCGTCGATGCTTGGATGGGCGAAGAGTTGAAATCATTCCCAGACCCATCAGGAAGCCTCGTCCATTTGATGGAAAGAAACGTCATCGCGATTTCCGGTTTTATCAACAGCTTTGTAAACACTCGCGGAGGAAAACTCCAACGCAGCACCTATCCTCGGATAAAATAGGCGGATAATAGTTCGATGCACATCGCCATCCTCCACCGAGCAGTTCAAATCAATGATTGACGCCGCAATACAAAGAGGAATTGATCCAGCATGAAAGGCTATATCGGCATTTTTGACATTCTTGGGTATCAGACTTTTCTAGAGCACAATCAAAACGAATCCGCTCTCGGGACTGTACTCGATCAAATCACATCGATCGGGAAATCTATACCCGAGTTGCTGCGCGCACAATACAAGCCCTTTTTCACTAAAGCAGAGGGCAAGGAAATCCTTCCCAAGATCAACTGGCTGGTATTCTCGGATACAATCGTCATCACTCTTCAATCTGACACGCTGAATATTCCAGAGCACATAGCGGTCTTGATGACTGCAAAAGAACTCATGTTTCAGATGTGCAATTACGGATTGCCTTTGCGGGGCGCGCTACACTATGGCGACTTTTTGCTGGTAGATCACAGCATGGCGGGTCGTGGTATCGTAGAGACGATCCGGCGAACGGTTGGGCTCAATTTTTCGGGATGCGTATTAACTCAGGAAATGAAAGCCCGCACAGATGCGTTGGAAGCCCAATCGAACGATCCCCACTTCTCGCAGGCATTGAAGGGCTGGTTTCTCTGCGACTACAATGTTCCGTTTTCTAATGATAAGCGCGAACGCTTAACCTGCCTTATGTGGTTCGACGCGAACTCAGCGAGCAGAACCTTTGAGGCCGGCGATATTCGGAACTTCGTTCATAACAAATTCTGGGCTCATGGAAAGGATCTCCCAGACTCTCGTGCTGTTGAAAAGTTAGAAGAGACCGAAAGATTTATTCGCTACTGCCACGCTAGACAACAGCCCCTGTAATACTTCTCTGAAACCGATGAAAGAGCCCTCGCATCTCTGCGAGGGCTCTTACTTTTAGAACGCCGACGAAGCGGTTCTAGTCCAACCAGTCCTTGTCCTTCAGCTTCTTGGGCAGGTACTGCTTGGTCAGGTACTGGAAGTCCTTGTTGGCCAGCGCGTCGAGCTCGTACTTGAGGCCGGAGGTGAGCATGCGCTTGATCTCGACCTGCCACTCCTTCTTCTGGAACCAGGGATAGGCCATCAGCTCTTTCGCGCGGGAGATGTCCTTGTCATTGAGCTTGATGCCGACGTTGCGGGGCAGGTCGTAGTGCTCGGGGTCCGCGGAAGAAAGGCCCACGAACTTGGCCTGCGGGATCGCCATGCGCTGGCTCTCGAAGGCGAGGTTGATGGAGCCCTGCTTCACGACGGAGTAGATGTAGTATCCCCACGGGTCGTTGTCGACGAGGACGTAGACGGGGAGCTTCTTCTCCTCGTGCAGGCGGCGCGCGAGGCGGCGCACGCCGCGCGGCGGCTGGCCGTTGCCGGTGAGCAGGATGCAGTTGTACTTCTTCCAGAACTTGTCCTCGGCCAGGCGGTTCCACTGCGTGCCCTTCTCGATGAGAAGGATGAAGTCCGCGGTGCACTTCTTGATCTGGAGGTATTCCTCCTCCACGATCGACGGCACGGAGTAGCCGCCCTTGCCCAGCTTCGAGCAGTCCACGCGGTCGCCGTCGTCCTCGAAGACCACGGGGCCGATGATGGTGCCCGCGTTCTCGGCGCGCACGTGGAATTCCTCGCGCAGGGCGGAGAGGCCGACCTCGAGATCTTCGATGACCGGGTCGGACTCGGCCTGGTCGTCGAAGGTGTTCTCGTGGGAGTCGCCCATCGTGTGCTTCGTGCGGTAATAGATTTCGCGCAGGCTGGTGGTGAGGTCCGCCTTCTGCAGCTCGTTGAGCGCGTCGGCGACCAGCATGGTCTGCATGAACTTCTTGGCCATCGCCACGTTGAAGAACGTGCGCAGCTGCTTGTTGGAGCCCATCTCGATGTAGCCCTTTTTGGCATTGAAGCTCACGTTCGAGAGCGAGCGCACCGGGATGGAGATCGACGGGTCCTTCTTCTTCTGCGCGGCCGCGATCACCAGGTCGGCCAGGCCGACCAGCTTCTTCTCGACGGCGGGATTGGTTTTCGTCATGAAAATCCTCCTAGCTCTTGTTCGCGCCCTGGCGCATCGCGATCATTTGCACGGTCCAGGGCAGGCTCTGGTGCATGGCGTCTTCCATCTTGGTGTGATAATTCTCATCGACGCCGGCGCCGATCCCGTATTGGATCTCCGCGTCCGCGTAGCCGGAGAGTCTCGACGCGTAGACGCGGAACGCGAAGCCCATCGCCACGCGGCCCTCGACGGAGTACGCGTAGCACGCCCAGGGCTCGTTGGCGATCTTCCAGCCCTGCGCCTGGTAGCGCTGGGCGATCGACCGCAGACCCGCGAGCACCAGTTCCGCGGAGCCCGGCACCGACTTGCACATCCCCTCGCCCTTGTGGTCTTTCAGGTATTGGAGGATGCCTTTCGACGCGACCTCGCTCAGAGCCTCGGCCTGCGGCTGTCGCAGCACCGCCTGGAACGTCTCCTTGAGCGCCGACGGCGGCGGCGCCGGCCGAGCCTTCGGGTCGGAGACCACGTCCAGGCTCGGCCCGCCGGCGTAGACCGGGGCCGAGCGGCCGCGCAGAAACGCGATCACGCCCACGATGAACGCGAGAAAGATCACCGCCAGCACGATGTACTTGAGATCCTTGTCCTCTTCGCGCGCCGCCGGCGTCATGTTCGCCGTCACGCTGATGTTGTTGACGACCACGGTGGTGGACGCGGCGGGCGCGGCGACGGCGGGAGCGGGTGCCGGACGGCGCTTGAGGATGTCCGCCATGTTTTGGCGCGCGCGCTCCTGCTCGATGCGGTCGATCACGTAGTGCACGCCGCGGCACTCGCCATGGTCGTCCTGCTCCCAACCCTCCAGCACCTCGCGCGGGATATTGTTCTCGCCGCCCGCGATTTTGAGGTAGAGATGGTCGAGCGCGTCCTTGCGCGCCGCGTCCGCGTCCGCGCCCTTGCCGGCACCGTAGTACCACTTGTCGTCGCGCGGCTCGGAGTTGTAGAACGTCGGCACGCAGTCCTGCGCCAGCGCGCGCGAGGCGGCGCCGATCAATAGGAACGCGAGCAGCGCCGCGGACTTGCGCATGCGGCTAGCGCTTCTTCCCCGGCTTCTTCTTCGGCGCGGGCTTCGCTTTCGTCTTCGGCTTGGCTTTCGCTTTCGGCTCGGGCGCCGCGACCGGCTGAGGCGCGACGGCGGCGTCGGCGCCCACTTCGACGGGCACCGCGCCCTCCACGCCCTCGGCCGTCACGATGATCGAGTCCGGCAGACCGTGCGGGCCCGCGTTCTTGTCCAAGAGCTCGTCGGTCTTCTGGCCGCCGGTCAGCTTCTTGGCGATGTCGAGCAGCTGATCGCGCAGCTTGCCTTCCGCCATCTTGCCGCCCTTGAGGCGGCTGCACGCGCCCACCACTTCCTCGATATAGAGCTCGAAGATGTTGCGGCGCTTGCTCTCCAGATGCGCGCGCTCGCGGCGCTTGATGAACACGCCCAGGCGCCGGCCCGCCTCGCGCAGGCCCAAGGTGATTTCTTTTCGGATCTCGTCGTAGTCCGCGATCGCTTCTTTCGATTCGGAGGTGAACGGCACCCACACGGACGCCATATGCACGAAGATCGCCATCGGGCCCTGCGGCGGCGCGCCGCGCGACTGCGACACGCCGTAGTTCTTCCACGTGGTGTCGAGCACGGCTTTAAAAGTCGCGCAGGCGGACTGCTGATAGACGAGCGGCACGCGGTTCGCGTAGCGGATCACGCGCGCCATCTCGTCGTCGCCCTCGTCGTGCGACTCGCCCTCCGCGAGCGGCGTCTTGGGACCCGCCGCCGCGGCGGCCGCGATCGCCTCGGGACTGCGGCCGTAGGCGAGACCCACCTCGATCACGAACGGGTTGCCGCGGTAGACGGCCGGCGGGCGCGTGACGGCGGTATAGAATTCGCCCTTGATCTGCTTGTAGAGCCCGGCCAGGATCGCCTTCTCGCCGATCGGCGAGAGGCAGTTCGTCGGCGGCGCCATCAGCTTCGTCGCCTGAATGGTCTTATAGAGCGTCTCCGCGGCTTCGCCCGTCACGTCGCGCGGGCGCATGCGCGAGTCGAGCTTGGCGGCCTTGCAGATCTCTTCCGCGGTCTCCGTGGACACGCGCGAGAAATCGCCGGCCAGGAATCCGGACAGCCAGTGCGACTTCGTGTCCTGCAGCATCTTGAGGAGCATGCCCAGCTCGATGCCGTACGGGTGCGGCTTGATTTCCTTCGGCGGCTCGGGATTCTCGCCGATGGTGCGCGAATAGACCTTGATCTCGCCGTCGGGCGCGTGGAACGTGAACTGCGCGTGCGGGTTGGAGATCGCGGACAGCTCCATGTATTCGTCGACGGACGCGCGGCCCTTCTGGTACTTGCCCTCCAGCTCGATCGATACCTGCGTGCCGCGGTGCTGCTCCCACTCGATCTGCTTCTTCTCGAGGATGATGGGCTCGTTCTTCTTCGTATCGATCTGGACTTCGAAATAGTGCGCGGGAGACTTCTCGCCGGTGCGCGAGATGATCTTGACCGGCTTGCCGGTGGTGAGCTGGCCGTACATGCCCGCCGCCGAGATGCCGATGCCCTGCTGGCCCCGGCTCATGCGCAGGCGGTGAAACTTGGAGCCGTACAGGAGCTTGGCGAACACGCGCGGAATCTGATCGCGCACGATGCCCGGGCCGTGGTCGATCACCGTCACGCGAAAGCGCGTCGCCTGCGACACCGCCGGCGCCGGCGCGTCGCCGACCCCCACGGCCTCCAGCTTGACCACGATCTCCGGCAGGAGCCCCGCCTCTTCCGAGGCGTCCAGCGCGTTGTCGACCGCCTCCTTCACCGCGGTCAGCAGCGCCTTGCGCGGATTGTCGAACCCCAGCAGGTGCCGGTTCTTGGTGAAAAATTCGGAGACCGAGATCTCGCGCTGCTGCTTGCCCATCTCGTCGGCGGACTTGCCGGCGGGGCGCGCCTTCGGCTTGGGTGCGGCGTCTTTGGGGGTGGCCATGCGGCCGCCATCTTAGCAAAGGACGGCGGTCAGTAGAAGCGCCGTTTGCCCGCGCAGAGCCCTTCGTTGCGCCGCGCCCAGCGGCGGTCGGCCTCCCGGCGGATCACGTCCGCGATCTCCTCATCGAGCTCCAGAGGCTCGAATTCCAGGCGATAGCCGAGCCCGTCGAAAGGCTTGACCCACGACGGTCGGCCAAGCGTGCGACGATGGATTCTTCAGGCATCCCTATTGATACGAAGCGACCCTGAAAAGGTCCACCCCCCCTTGGTTCTTTCTTCCGAAAGAAAACAGCGTCAAAACGACGCGTTAATTCGCTCCATTCGCGGTCATTTTCTTTTTGAAGAAAGAACCGACTGAGGGCTCATTGATACACTGTCCGTCATGAACGAACAGATGCGGCATTACCAGGCGAAGCTGGATTGGGAGATCGATCCGTCCGATCTTCACGAAGCTCTGACAGCAGGCGGGCATGTGATCGTGGTCGACGCGCGCAAGCCGGAGGCGTACGCGCTCGGACACGTCCCCGGCGCCGTCAACATCCCGCACCGAACCATGTCCAAGCTCACCACGGACCGGCTCGACCGCGACGCGCTCATCGTCTCCTACTGCGACGGCATCGGCTGCAACGCCTCGACGAAGGGCGCGCTGAAGCTCCTCAAGCTCGGCTTCCGCGTCAAAGAACTGATCGGCGGGATCGAGTGGTGGAAGAAGGACGGCTACAAGGTCCGCCGCGGCGCCAAGCCCTAGTCGACGCGCGCCAGGCGGCGCGAGAGCAGGGACAGCGAGACGTCGTAGCGCGGCTGGAGGTCGAAGTGGCCGAACGCGTGCTCCTCGTAGGAGTGCTTGATCTTCAGCCGCTTGAGCGCGTCGGCAAGGCGGCGCGCGCCGAGCTGCAGGAAGAACTCGTCGCGGGCGCCCGCGTCGAACCACAAGGTCTTGAGGCTCGCGAGTCCGCGCGCGTGACGCGCGGCCGCGTTCACGGGGTCGAGCGCCTCCCAGCGCTTCCAGACGGCCGGGAGCCGCGCGCCGGTGCGCAAGTCCACGGGCACGTCGAAGCCGACCGGGCTCTTCGGGTTCGGCGAGTAGCACGAGGACATGCCGAGCGCGTTGATCGTCTCGTGCGAGAAGCCCTGCTTGTCGCGCGAGGCGCGGAAGGCCGCGACCAGCTTCTCGAGCCCGCCGAACTTGTCCGCCGCGACGCAGAGCTTGGCGAAGTCCGCGCCGTAGCACGTGTCGAAGCCCGCGTCGCCGCTGTGGCTGACGACGTGCGCGAAGACGTCCGGATGGCGCATGCCGAGCGTGAGCGCGCCGAAGCCGCCCGACGAACTCCCCGCGAGCGCGCGGCCCTCCGGGACGCCGACCGCGGCGAACTTGTCCTCGACGAAAGCGATCAGCTCGGAGACGACGAAGTCCTCGTAACGCCCGGTAGCACTCGAGTTCAGGTACTGCGAGCCGCCGTACGCGGTGAAGCCGTCGGCGATCACCAAAATCGACTCGCGCGCCTTCCCTTCCGCGATCAGACGGTCGAAGCGCTCCGGCAAAATTTCCTTCCACGGGTTATAATTGACCGCGCCGCGGCCCGTGCCTGTGAAGCCGGGCAGCCAGACGATCACCGGGTAGCGGCGGCCGCGCTTGGCGCCGTAGGACGGCGGCAGATAGACCGGGATCTCGCGGCGGCGCGGATCGCCGAGCGGGTTATCCTTGAGCACGACGCTCGAGATCGTCTCGATCTGCAGCTTCCCGTTCATGCCGCGTTCTCCAGAGCGCGCCTCAGGACGCCGCCGGCGCGCTTGAGCGCGCGGCGCGCCTCTTCGGCGGAGAGGCCGAGGCGCGCCATCGCGACCGCGGTCTTCACGCTGCCGCCGGAGGCGCGAAACAGCGCGCGCGCGCGCGCGGGCGGCACGCGGCCCAAGTCGGCCACGATGCGCTCGCCGCGCAGGCGCAGCTTGCGCGAGGTGGGCTTCAGGTCCACCATCCAGTGATCGTGGACCTTGCCGATGCGGATCATCGCGCCCGTCGTGAGCGCGTTGAGCACGAGCTTGGCCGCGGTGCCGGACTTGAGGCGCGTGGAGCCGGTGACGACCTCGGGCCCCACGTCCGGCGCGATCACGATGTCGGCGGTCGAGCCGCGCGGGCGGCCGTTCGAGGTCACGAGCAGGGTCGCGGCTCCCCGCCGGCGCGCCTCGGTGAGCGCCGCGTTGACGAACGGCGTCACGCCGCTCGCCGCGATGCCCACGACCGCGTCGCCGCGGCGAATTTCGGAAACGGCCCGGCGGCCGAGCGCGGGATCGTCCTCGGCCCCCTCCTTCGCGCGGAACACGGAGCGGCGCCCGCCCGCGATCTCGGCGCGGACCTGGCGGCGGGTCGTGTTGAACGTCGGCGGGCACTCGGCGGCCTCGAGCACGGCGAGGCGCCCGCTCGTGCCCGCGCCGAGGAAGAGCACCGCGCCGCCGCCGGCGAGCGCGGCCGCGACCGCGTCGACGCCGCGCGCGAGCTCGCGCGCGACGCGGCCCACGGCGAGCGCCACGCGCCGGTCCTCCTCGTTGATGAGCCGCACGACGTCGAGCGTCGAGCGGCGGTCGATGCCGCGCGTGCGCGGATTGGGCTGCTCGGTCGGCAGTCGCGCGTAGACGCGGGGCGAGAGCAGGGCCACGTCAGTTCGAGGAAGGCGCGGCCGGCTCGGTCGCCGGCGCGGGGAAGCCGTCGGAGTCCATGTCGACGCTGGGCGCCTCGGTCGAAGCCGGAACGCGCTCCGGCTCGGCGGAGGCCGGAGCGGTCGACGCGGAGAAGCCCGAGATCGTGTTCGTGTCCACGGCGGCGCCCGACGCGGTCGCGGTGGAAACGACGGTCGACGGCGGCACGGGATTCGCGATCCAGTCGAGAATCTGCGCGGTCAGACCCTTGTTGCGCAGCAGGCGCGTGCCGCGCTCCTCGGGCACGACGATCAAGGCGGCGTGCGTCGGTCCCGCGGACAGTTTCGCGAACTCGTAGAGGAGCGGCGTCTCTTTCGCCGCGCGCTTGTCGGCCTCGGAGTGGATCATCAGGATCGGGCGATTTTTATAGGCGCGGATCGCGTTGACGATCGGCACCTCGCGCCAAGAGAGGCCCGGCGAGAGCAGGATCACGAACGGAACCTTCGGGTGCACCGCCGCGTACTTGATCGCGACGCTGCCGCCGACCTCGGCGCCGATGAGGCCGATCGTGTTTTCCGGCACGCCCTGTCCGGCGAGGTAGCCGACGCCGGCCTCCGCGTCGCGCGTCATGTCCTGGTAGTCGTTGGCGTCGCGCGTGGTGCGCAGCTTTTTCCATGAGAGGACTTCGCCGGAAGGCGAAGTCCGGCTCTCGCCGTGGCCGCGCATGTCGATCGCGAGCCAGCCGATGCCTTTGTTCGTCAACGCGCGCGCGAGCGGCGCCCAGTCCTCTTTGCGCTGGCCGGTGCCGTGCAGCAAGATCACCGTCGGCTGGTCCTTCTGGGCCGGCCGCCACACGCCGCGCAGGTCCCAGCCGTCGACGGCCCGGAGCTCGACCGGATCCCCGGACGCGAAGCCGCGGCGCGCGCCCGCGACCGCCTCGTCGGCGAACGCCGAAACGGCGGCGACCGACAAGACGGCCGCGAGCAGGACCGCGGACTTCATGGGATTAAGGGAGAATCTCGTCTTTCTTGAACCACAGCGCGACTTCGCGCGCCGCGTCCGTCGGGTCCGAGGAGGCGTGGATCACGTTCTCGAACTGCTTCGTGACGCTGTTCATGCGCCCGAACGTGCCGCGGATGGTTCCCGCGGCCGCCTGCTCGGGATTCGTGGCGCCGGCGACGGCGCGCACGGCCTTGATCGCGTTCTCGCCGCGGTAGACGAGGGCGAGAATGCGGTGATCCTTGATCCCGTGGTAGCCGCCGCGGATGTACTTGATCAGGTCCTCGAAGAACGGCTTGTCGGAGAGGGACTTGTAGTGCTCGCGGGCGAGCTTCTCGTCGACGGAGACCATTTTCGCGGCGACCATCTCGAGGCCGGTGGCGTCGAGGCGGTCGATGGTGAGGCCCGTCAGGCGCCGCGCGGCGCCGTCCGGCTTGATGAGGATGAGGGTCTGTTCGATAGCCATTGCGGGGGCATTCTAGCGCATCCGGGTCCCCAAGTCCAAGCGGCCGCGGCCGGCTCCTTGTATAATGGCGACGCATGATCCCGATCCGGGACGACGTGCCTCGACGCACCCTTCCCTTCGTCAACTACGCGCTGATCGCGGCCAACGCCTGGGCGTTCTACCATGAACTCATGCTGGGCGCGCGACTCGACAAGTTCCTGCTGCGCTGGGGGCTGGTGCCGGCGCGCTACGCGAAGGCCGGCGCGCTCGTCAAGCTCGGCGCGAAACTCTACTACGGTCCCTTCCTGACCTCGCTGTTCCTGCACGGCGGCTGGCTGCACATCATCGCCAACATGTGGGTCCTGCTGATCTTCGGCGACAACGTCGAGGATCGCCTCGGCCACGCCCGCTACCTGATTTTTTATCTCGTCGCGGGCTTCGCCGCCGGCCTCACGCAGATTTGGTTCTCCTGGGGCTCGTCCTTGCCGACGATCGGCGCGTCGGGCGCGATCGCGGGCGTGATGGGCGCGTTTTTCTTTTTATACCCGTGGGCGAAAGTGACGATCATGATCCCGCTGGTCGTCTTCTTCCCCACGTTCGACGCTCCCGCGTTTTTGTTTCTCGGACTCTGGCTGTGGATGCAGGTCAGTTCCGGTCTGGCGATTTCCAGCACCGGCGAGCTCGGCGGCGTCGCGTGGTGGGCGCATGTCGGCGGCTTTGCCGCGGGCGCGCTGCTCCTCCTCTTTATGATGCCCGCGAAAGCTGCGCGTTCAGGAAGTCGGCGATGAAGTCCGCGTCGAAGGGCCACGCGTAGTCGAACGCGACGCCCGGGTGCTCGCGGCGCATCGCGGCGACGATCCCGGGGATCTCGCACTCGGCGTGCAGGCCGCCGCGCGTGAACATCGTGGAGATCAGGCGCACGCGCGTGAAGCCTTCCTTCACGAGCTCGTCGATCGCATCCTCGATGGACGGCGCGCAGAACTCGTTGTAGGCGACGACGAGCCGGCGCCCGCCGAGCTTCGGCGCCAACGCCTTCGCGATCTCCTCGAGCCCCAGCTTGTAGAAATCGTTTTGAGCGGTGCGCGGCCACCCGCGGACCTGACGGTCCACCTCCGCCTCGCGCGCCGACATCTTCAGCTCGCGCCGCGCGATCCGCTCCCCTTCGAGACGCTTGAGCTCCGCGACGAGCGCGCGCGGCGTGTCCGTCGCCGCCGAGCCGTGGCCGATCAAAACGACCGCTTCATTCTTCATGCGACGATTATACGAAAGCGTCCGGCGGCGCCGAACCCCTCCGCAGGGAAAGTGATAGAATGCGCAATGGCCCGAATTCTGGTGGTCGACGACGAGCGCGACGTCGCGATCATGCTGAAGTTCATGCTCGAGAAGGCCGGGCACGTCGTCAGCCTCGCGCACGACGGCGGCGAGGCCCTGGCCGTTCTGGGACTGGAGCCGGCCGACGACGCGAAGGAGACGCCGGACGTGATGATCTTGGACGTGATGATGCCGGTGCTGGACGGCTACGCGGTGTGCGCGAAGATGTTCGAGAGCGCGCGCACGCGCGGCGTCCCGGTGATCATGCTGACCGCGCGCGGCGGCATGAAGGAGCTGCACGGGATCACGCCGAACGTGGCCGCGCACATCGACAAGCCCTTTAATCCGGCCGCGCTGCGCGACCTGGTGTCGGAAATGATGAAGGAGACACGCTGATGGCCGCGATCATGGTCGTCGACGACGAGCCGGAGATCGTCACCTTGCTGCGCTTCGTCTTGGAAGCGGACGGTCACTCAGTGGGCTCCGCGGTGCACGGCGCGGACGCGCTCGACAAGCTCGGCGTGGAGCCCGCGAAGGAAGGCTCCGCCCTGCCGGACCTGATCGTGCTCGACATCATGATGCCGGTGATGGACGGCTATCAGCTCAACATGCGCCTGCAGTCCGAGGCGCGCACGAAGGACATCCCCATCCTCGTGCTGACCGCGAAGGGCCAGAAGATGCGCGACCTCTTCGAGATGGCGCCGAACGTGGCCGCCTACGTGCAGAAGCCCTTCGACCCGAAGATGCTGCGCGAGCTGATCGCCGGCATCCTGTCCTCGCGCAAGCGCGCGGCTTAAGCCGCCGCGCCTAGTCGATGTGGCGGCCGTACTGGGCTTCGAGCTCTTCCAGGGACGGCGAGGCGGGCTTGGCGGCGGCGCGGGCCTTCGCCGCCGCGGCGCGGGCGGCCGCGTGCTTCGCGAGAATCGCGGGCGAGACGTAGACGCCGCCCTCTCCCGTCATCGAGTTCGACGCGTCGAGCTCGCCCGCGGCGAAATTCTCGTCGAGCAGGGCCCAGCCGTCGGCGGACACGCGGGCGAAGAGCGCGAGATGGTCGGCTTTGCAGAGCCACGGGCGGATGTCGGCGTCGTCGACGTCGCGGACCATCTCCTCCATGCGCTTGTCCTGGTGCTCGCTCCACATGAGGCCGACCGCCGCGTAAGTTCCGTTCGTCGTGAGCTCGCGCGCGCCGAAGCAGGGCGCGGACGCGTTCGCCGCAGCGATCGGAGCCAGGTCGCCGTGCGCCTCCAGGCGGGCGGCGGGATCGACGGGCGCGGTCTGCGCGCGCGCGGACGCGACGGTCACGAGGGAGAAGGCGAGTAGAGCGAGAGTTTTCATGTCTTCAGTTTATCCCCGGGCGACCGCCGGCGCGAGAGGCGAAAGGCCTAGGGTCCGGGCCTCCGATGGTCCCACCTCCGCCCGTTTGCTAATATCTCCCCTCGAGAGGAAGAACTGAGATGACCGACGCAGCTCCCGCCGGCGGCGAAGAAGAGATCTACAACGTCAAGAAAGCGAAAGTCGCGGAACTCCGCGCGCGCGGGATCGACCCCTACCCGTCCCGCGCCGTGCGCAAAGACGACTGCGCCGCCGTGGCCCGCCTCGCCGAGACGCTGAGCGACCCCGCGGTCACGCACACCGCGGAGAAATTGGCCGTCGCCGGCCGCCTCCTCGAATTGCGCGACATGGGCAAGTCGATCTTCGGCCGCCTGAGCGATCTCTCCGGCAAGGCGCAGATTTATTTTAAAAAAGACGCTTTGCCCGAAGCCGCGTTCACCTTGATTAAGAAGGACGTCCACGTCGGCGACTACCTGGCCGTGTGCGGCTGCGTGTTCCGCACCAAGACCGGCGAGCCGACGATCGCGGCCGAGAGCGTCACATTGCTCTCCAAAGCCCTGCGCCCCCTGCCCGAGAAATGGCACGGGCTCACCGACGTCGACACGCGCTACCGCCAGCGCCACCTCGACCTCATCTCCACGCCGGAGTCGCGCGACGTGTTCATCAAGCGCGCGAAGATCATCTCCACGATCCGCCGCGTGCTGGACGGACGCGGCTACATCGAAGTGGAGACGCCCGTCCTGCTCGGCCAGGCCGGCGGCGCGTCCGCGCGCCCGTTCCAGACGCACCACAACGCGCTCGATCAGGACATGGTCCTGCGCATCGCCACCGAACTGCCGCTGAAGAAGCTCGCGATCGGCGGCCTGGAGCGCGTGTACGAGATCGGCCGCATCTTCCGCAACGAAGGGATCGATACGCGGCACAATCCTGAATTCACGACCATCGAGCTCTACGAAGCCTACTCCGACTACGAGGGCATGGCCGAGGTGTTCGAGACCCTGCTCATGGAGTGCGCCGACGCGATCGGCGTGAAGGAGACGACTTGGGGCGGCCAGAAGATCGAGTTCAAGCGCCCGCTGCGCCGTCTCTACCTGCCGGAAGTCTGGAAGGAGCGCACCGGCGAGCCCATCGACATGGTGCTCCAGGGCAAGGGCTTCGACCGCGCGGGCCTCTTGAAGCTCGCGGAGAAGCTCGGCGTGCACGCGGGCGAGAAGACGCCGAGCGCGAAGATCTTCGACCGCATCGTGGAGACCAAGATCGAGGACCTGCTCCAGCAGCCGACCTTCCTGTTCGACCACCCGACCGCGATCACGCCGCTCGCCAAACTGAAGGATCCCAAAAACGAATCCATCGTGGAACGCTTCGAGTGCTTCGCCGCGGGCCGCGAGCTCTCCAACGCCTACACCGAGCTCAACGATCCCCAGGACCAGCGCGACCGCCTCGCCGAGCAGATGAAGCAGCGCGGCGAAGGCAACCAGGAAGCCGACCTCCTCGACGAGGATTTCGTCCAGGCGATGGAATCCGGCATGCCGCCCATGGGCGGCATGGGCGTCGGCATCGACCGCCTCGTGATGCTGCTCACCGGCCGCGACTCGATCCGCGACGTGATCCTGTTCCCGACCCTGAAGCACGAAGCGCCGAAGTAAGCGCTCGGGGCCGGATGCGCCTGGCAAATTTCTGATTTTCTGATATACTGAGAATCAGAGTATACGCCATGGCATCACTGCGAAAGATCAACGAGCGCAACCAGGTGACGCTCCCCCCCGACGTCCTGCGCGACGCCGGGATGGAGCCCGGCTCGCTGCTGTCCATCGAGGCGCGGGACGGCAAGATCGTCCTCGAGCGCCGCACTTTGGCCGAGGAGGACTTCAGCGAAGCGGATTGGGCGGCGATGGACAAGCTGGTCAAGCGCCAGATCAAGACCGGAAAATACGCGGAATACTCGAATCCCGCGGACGCTCGGCGCCATCTGCGGCGCCTGAGCAAATGATCCGCACCCGCTTCCTCCCTTCTTTCGACGAGGCTTTTCGCGCGCTCGATGCCGTACGGAGACGCAAGACGGCGCACGCGGTCGAGCGGCTGATCGAGTACTTCGACGGCGGCCCCCGGCCCCTAGGACTCGGCCTGCGCAAGCTCCGCGGCGACTTTTGGGAAGTCCGCGTCGGGCTCGACCTGCGCGTCCTGTTCCTGCTCGAAGGAAGCGCGGCGACTTTCATCGTCGTCGGCTCACACGAAGAGATCCAACGACGAATGCGCCGCTGAACGCTCTCGAAGTTCAGGGAACAATGGGATGAGAACTTCAACCTCTCAGTCGCGCGCCCTGGCGACCGACGTCCGCTTCGACAAGGACTCTCTGCACGTCTTTCTTTCGGACGGCCGCCGCATCAGCGCGCCGCTCACCTGGTTCCCCCGCCTGCGCGACGCCTCGGAAGCTCAGCGCCGCAAATGGCGCCTCATCGGCAAGGGCGTCGGCATCCGTTGGGACGCGATCGACGAAGACGTGTCGGTCGCTTCTCTACTCGAAGCCTGAAGAAACATTTCCCCTACGCTCAAGCACGAAGCGCCGAAACGGGCGCGCCGCAACTAAATAGCTTCGGCCCACTCCAGACCGAACGGCGCCTTTGCCGGGCCGAACAGGAAGTGGAGCACGCGGCGGTGCGATGGCGCCGTCGCTTTTGACGAGGAATGCAGAAGGAGCGGCCGCAAGATCAGCGCGCCCCCCTTCGGGACAAGACACTCGACTTCACCGTCGCGATCTCGAAGCGCCCTCGCCTCGGCATCGGAGAGGCGGCCGACACAATGAGAACCGGGAACGACGCGCAGAGGACCGTTCTCGACGCCGCAATCATCGAGATGAAGGCGCACCCCGACGAAAGATTCAAGAACCTCCCGCGGCGGCTGGACGTACAGTTGTCCTTCCTTCTTCGACCACCCGGAAAAGCCCGGCGCATCGATCTTAGAGCGCACCGGCACACTCAGATCCTGATGCAGCGTCACCAGCCAATTCTTGTCCGCCGATTTATCGAAGAACGTGCATTGGACGGCGACGGCGCCGGAAGGCAACAGCGCTCGAATAACCGGATGGCGCTTGAGAGCCCGTGCCGATCTCGAGCAGCATTCTCGCCGCAGGAGCGCGCGTGAACCCGCGCCGCGATACGGCTCCGTCGATTCGTCGATAAGCCGATCGCACGTCTTGCCGCTCAAGACGTCGAGCGCGATCGCATAGCCGTTTTTCTCAAAATCGATTGCTGCGTTCATCGCCATGAAGTGTACAACCGGCTTCCGCGATATTCCAGCGCACAACCATCTCCATGATCGGTCCGTTGCATTGATGTCTTTTTCAGTCGGATCGACCGATGATTAAACCGATCAATTCGAATCCGAAGATACATTGATGCAACGGACCAATGGCACGACACCTCCGCCCGCCCGCCGTCATTCTTAGTAGACTGGACCCACTTAGCATGAGTCTCGAACTCTTCATCGCCCTCCGTTATCTCAAGGCCAAGCGCAAAGGCCTGTTCGCGGTCGTCACGACCTCGATCGGCGTGGCGGGCGTGACGATCGGCGTGGCGGCGCTGATCACGACGCTCGCGGTGATGAACGGGTTTCAGGCGGACATCCAGCGCAAGATCGTGGGCGCGCAGGCGCACATCACGATCTACGGCGCGGAGTCGAAGGACGACATGCTCAAGCTCGACGAGCAGATCAAGGCCGATCCCGACGTGAAGGCGACGGCGCCGTTCCTCATGGGACAGGCGATCCTGACCAATCACGACCGCTCGATCGGCGTGATCCTGAAGGGCATGGAGCCCGCGCGCGAGTTTCAGGTCAATGACCTGGCGAAGAAGCTCGTCGAGGGCAGCTGGGACGGAGTCAAGGACGGCAAGGTGCCGGGCATCGTGCTCGGCAGCGAGCTCGCCGACCGCATGGACGCGGGGGTGGGTTCCGAGGTGGTGCTCGTCTCGCCGCAGAGCGTGGCGACGCCGCTGGGACTCCTGCCGAAAATGCAGCGCTTCAAGGTCTCCGGCCTCCTGCGCACCGGCTATTACGAGTACGACAGCGGCACCGCGTGGACGGACTTCGCGGCCGCGGCGAAATTTCTGGGCACGACGGGCGGCGCCGCCGGTTTCGGCCTGCGCCTCAACGACCTGGGCGAGGCGGACCGCGCGTCCAAGCGCCTGCGCGCGGCGCTGGGCCGGCCGCGGGTGGTGCGCACGTACGCGCAGATGAATCAGACGCTCTTCGCGGCGCTCAAGCTCGAGAAGACGGTGATGTTCATCATCCTGACCTTGATCACGCTGGTCGCGTCGTTGAACATCGCGAGCACCCAAATACTGCGCTCCGTGGAGAAGACGCGCGACATCGGCCTGCTCAAGGCGATGGGCGCGCACGCGCGCATGATCGAGCGCATTTTCCTGGTCGAAGGCCTGCTCATCGGCGGCTGCGGCGTGGCGGGCGGCCTCGCCCTCGGCTTCTTCCTCTGCTGGGTGATCGCCACGTTCCCCATCGTCGAATTGCCGGCGGACATTTATTACCTCTCGCGCGTGCCCGTGGACATCCGCGCCTGGGACGTCTCCGCCGTGACGATCATGGGGATGACGCTCACCTTGCTCGCGACGATCTACCCCGCGCGCCGCGCGGCCAAGTCCGACCCGGTGGAGGCCATTCACTATGGCTGAGCCCGCGATCGAAGCGCGCGGCCTGCGCAAGTCCTACGGCACCGGCCCCACGGCCGTCGAAGTCCTGCGCGGCGTGGACCTGAGCCTGAACCCCGGCGAGTTCGCCGCCATCCTGGGCCCGAGCGGCTCGGGCAAGTCCACCTTGCTGAACGCGCTCGGCCTCATGGACCGCCCGGACGCGGGCGCGCTGAAGCTCGGCGGCGAAGACGCGGTCGCGCTCGACGAGGACGGCCGCGCGCGCGTGCGCAACGCGCGCCTCGGCTTCGTCTTTCAATTCGACTCGCTGCTGCCCGAGTTCACGATCCTGGAGAACGTGATGATGCCCGCGCGCATCGCGCGCGCGCGCGGACTCTCGACCGAGGCGCCGGCGCAGGATCAAGTCCGCGCGGAGACCTTGCTCGACTCGCTCGGCATCACCAAGCTCGCCGCGCGCTTCCCCTCTCAGACCTCCGGCGGCGAACGCCAGCGCGCCGCGATCGCGCGCGCGCTGATCCAGTCCCCGTCGGTGATCCTCGCCGACGAGCCCACGGGCAACCTCGACCGGGAGAACGGCGCCAAGGTCTTCGCGGACTTCAAGCGCCTCGCGCGCGAGAAGAACGCGGCCGTGGTGCTCGTCACGCACGACGAAAGCCAGGCTAAGACCGCGGACCGCATCCTGCGCATGAGCGACGGCCTCCTGCGCTGACGCGTCGAATTTCTCGACCGTTTCCCGGCGATTTGGTATCCTGTCCCGTCGGGCGCAGGAGAACACCATGAAGATTTATCTCGACGGCAAACTGGTCGACAAAGAGGACGCGCGGGTCTCCGTTTTCGACCACGGCGTGCTCTACGGCGACGGAATTTTCGAAGGCATCCGCGCCTACAACGGGCGCATCTTCCGCCTCGAAGACCACCTGAAGCGCCTGGACGAATCCGCGCGCGCGATCCTGCTCAAGCTCCCGCAGCCCATCGACGAGATCAAGAAGGCGATCATCGAGACCGTGCGCGTCAACAACTTGAAGGACGCCTACATCCGACTCGTCGTCACGCGCGGGGTCGGCGATCTGGGCCTCGACATGCGCAAGTGCAAGGGCGGCGCCACGCTCTTCATCATCGCCGACAAGATCGAGCTCTACCCCGAGGAGTTCTACGACAAGGGCCTGACGCTCGTCACCTCGACGATCCGCCAGAAGGGCCTGGACCAGGTGACTCCCGGCGTGAAGTCCCTCAACTATCTCGCGAACATCCTCGCTCGCGCGGAGGCGACCGCCGCCGGCGCGCAGGAAGCGATCCTGCTCAACGCCACCGGCCACGTCTCCGAGTGCTCGGGCGACAACATCTTCTTCATCAAGGACGGCCGCATCTTCACGCCGCCGACCTCCGCCGGCATCCTCGTCGGCGTCACGCGCAACGTGGTGATGGAGCTCTCCCACGAGAAGCTGGGCATCAAGATCGTCGAGCGCAACTTCCCGCGCTACGACCTCTACAGCGCCGACGAAGTGTTCCTCACCGGCACCGGCGCCGAGGTCATCGCGGGGGTGAAGATCGACGGCCGCGTGATCGGCAAGGGAGTCTGCGGCCCGATCACGAAGCAGCTCATCAAGCACTTCCGCGAGTACGCGAACTCCACCGGCACGCCGGTGTACGAAACCGTCAAGGCGAAGTAGCTCAGCGCGCATGGCCCGCGAGCCCATCACCGGCGGCTGCGTCTGCGGCGCCGTGCGCTACGAGATCGCGAGCCGTCCGCTCGCCATGCTGCGCTGCCACTGCCGCACCTGCCAGATGACCAGCGGCGGCCCCTACGCGCCGAACATGCTCTTCCCCGCCGACAAGTTCCGCCTCACGAAGGGCGAGATGCGCTACTTCGCCACCGACAAGATCAACGGCGGCAAGCACCGCCGCGGCTTCTGCGCGGACTGCGGCTCCCGCCTGACCGGCGCGGAAACAGAAGGCCAGGAGTCGCGCTGGATCGGCGTCTCCGCCTCGAGCCTCGACGACCCGAGTCTCTTCAAGCCCACGATGGACATCTTCACCTCCCACGCGCAGGCGTGGGACTTGATGGACCCGGCGCTGCCCAAGCACCCGGAATACCCGCCGCGCTAGGAAGGCTTTCGACATGAGACTCGTCTCTTGGAACGTGAACGGCGTGCGCGCCGTCTGGAAGAAGGGCTTCGGCGACTGGTTCGCAAAGGAGAAGGCCGACGTGGTCTGCCTGCAGGAGACCAAGGCCCAGCCCGACCAGCTCACCACGGAAATCCTGAACCCGCACGGCTACCACGGCGAGTGGCACTGGGGCGAGAAGAAGGGCTACTCCGGCGTGGCCACGTTCTCCAAGACCGCGCCCGCGAAGGTCGAGCGCGGTTTCGCCATCGAGGAATTTGATAAGGAAGGCCGCGTCCTCGTCACCAAGCACGACGACGTCACCCTCTTCAACATCTACTTCCCCAACGGCAAGCGCGACGAGATCCGCCTCAAGTTCAAGATGGATTTCTACGATGCGTTCCTCAATAAAGTCATTCCGCGCTACCGCAAGCGCGGCGACGACAAGATCGTGATCTGCGGCGACGTGAACACCGCGCACAAGGAAATCGACCTCGCACGCCCGAAGGAGAACCGCAAGATCTCCGGCTTCCTCCCGCAGGAGTGCGCGTGGATGGACCGCCTCATCGCCGACGGCTTCATCGACACCTTCCGCGAGTACGAGAAGGGCCCCGAGCACTACTCGTGGTGGGACCAGCAGTCCCGCGCGCGCGACCGCAACATCGGCTGGCGCATCGACTACTTCTACATCAGCACGAATCTGCGGCCGCGCCTGAAAAAAGCGTGGATCCAGCCCGCGACGATGGGCTCGGATCACTGCCCGGTCGGCATCGAGCTCGCATAGTTATCGTCGTACTCAGACCAAAGGCCCCGCCTTCCCGCAATTAGGGCCCTGCTACCGTAGGAGGTTAACTTTCATGATTCAATCTGACTTAGCTCGACCCGCCGGTGTGGAAATCATCCAGCGCGTCGTGGCTCGCAAGTATTCGGTGAGCGTGGAGGAATTGGAAGGAAGACGGAGGATCATTTCGATAGCGCATCCGCGCCGAGTCGCGATGTATCTCGCGTGCGAGATGACATCACTGCCCAACACGGACATCGGGCATGCGTTCGGTGGCAGAAACCGCGCGACGGTTACGCGTGCGCGCCAAAGGATCGCGAAGAAGATCAAGGCGAATAATCTGTTCTCTGGACTCATGAACGGGCTTCACGCCGAAGTCTCCGCCACGAGTTGAAGCTCATATCCTGCGAGCCGAAACACCGAATCTCGGTACTTTAAGAGTATCGCCTCATAATTCGACGCGCATCACGGCACGTACCGAATAGGGTTGGCCGCACCGCGCCTCCGCATGCTATCCGGCAATCGATGCCGCAGATACTGCTCGGCGACGTCGGGCGGTGCTTCCTTCCCCACGAAACCCCAACGTCCCTCTGCAGGCTCGGTCGTTCCGGGAAAATTCTTCGGTGTTGCTTCGAGCCACTTGTCAGCAATGAACACACCGATGATGAGGCCCCGCTCTACGGCGAGCACGAGTTCGGCTGACTCGGCTCTCTTGTGATCGATTTTCCACGCGTAGCGCACAGCCGCATATACGCTCTCGCGCTCCACCACGGAGCGGTTGACGCTGATGACGACGGCCTTGTGTTTGAAAACCGCTTCCTTGGCCTCATAGCGCTCGATGACTTGCTTCGCATGCATCAGGCCACGCTCACCGGAATTATAGCCGCCGATTTCATTCGAGATCTCCGGATATGCGTCGATCAATGCTGCTTCGACCTCGAAAGCCTGTTCTTCCGTCATCCCATGCCGATGGATAACATGACCGACATCGAATCCGTCTTTGCGGATTTCCCGAATACGCTTTAACTTATCGGTAAGTTCATCGACCTCATCGGAATTCAGCTCTTCGACAACGTGCTGAAATACTCGGCTGCCTTTGCCTTTGCCCACATAGAATGTTTCGCCGTTACGCGGGTCGATGAGCCGGTAGACGTAGTATTGCAGCTTGTCGGCAACAAATTCAGAGAACACTCGTTATCCTCCCATTTGCGCAACCAGCGCATCCTATTTCTTTCATTTTTTTCGCGAGACGAATTGGGGCCCGTAGGCAAAGGGGCATTCGTCTCACTGTATTGCGGCAAGTGTAACCCCATCACGCGCGTTTTACCATGGAACCAAACGGGAATACAGGGAAACGCAATTTGACTAGCTCCCGCGCCACCAAAATAAGAGCGCCCCGCTTTTCGGCGGGGCGCTCTTTTTGGATCGGAACGGCGCGGCTTTACTTCACGCCGCGCTTGCCGAGCGGGATGTATTTCGTCTCGCGCGGGCCCACGTAGATCTGGCGCGGGCGGCCGATCTTGAAGGTGGCGCCCTCGTTCATCTCCTTCCAGTGGGCGATCCAGCCGGGCAGGCGGCCGATGGCGAACATGACGGTGAACATGTTGACCGGGATGCCGATGGCGCGGTAGATGATGCCGGAGTAGAAGTCGACGTTCGGGTACAGCTTGCGGGAGATGAAGAAGTCGTCCTTGAGGGCGGTCTCTTCCAGGCGCTTGGCGATCTCGAGCAGCGGGTCGTCGATGCCGAGCTTGTTGAGGATGGTGTCGCAGGCGCGCTTGATGATGCGCGCGCGCGGGTCGAAGTTCTTGTAGACGCGGTGGCCGAAGCCCATGAGGCGGGCGCCGCCCTCGCGCTTCTTGACCTTCTCCACGTAGTCCTTGGTGCTGATGCCGCTGCGGTGGATGTCCTCGAGCATCTCGACGACTTCCTGGTTCGCGCCGCCGTGGAGCGGGCCCCAAAGTGCCGAGATGCCGGCGGAGACCGACGCGTACATGCTCGCGCGGCTGGAGCCGACGAGGCGCACGGTGGAGGCGGAGCAGTTCTGCTCGTGGTCCGCGTGCAAGATGAGCAGCAAGTCGAGCGCGCGCGCGATGTCGGGATCGACGGTGTAGTCCTCCGCCGGGACCGCGAACATCATGTTGAGGAAGTTCGAGCAGTAGTCGAACTTGTTCTGCGGGTAGACGAACGGCTGGCCGATCGACTTTTTGTAGGAGAAGGCCGCGATCGTGGGCAGCTTCGCGAGCAGGCGCCAGATGGACAGGTCCAGGCCCCCGCTCTGCACGTCGGCGGACTTCTGGTAGAACGTGGAGAGCGTGCTGACGGCCGAGGAGAGCATGGCCATCGGATGCGCGTCGCGCGGGAAGCCGTCGTAGAAGCGCTTCATGTCCTCGTGGATCAGAGTGTGCCGCGTGAGATTCGTGGTGAAAGCCTCGAGCTCCTTCTTCGTCGGAAGCTTGCCGTAGATCAGCAGGTAGCTGGTCTCCACGAACGTGGACTGCTCGGCGAGCTGCTCGATGGGAACGCCGCGGTAGCGCAGGACGCCCTTTTCGCCGTCGAGGAAGGTGATGGCGCTCGTGCAGGCGCCGGTGTTCAGGTAGCCGTTGTCGAGAGTGACCAGGCCGGTGCGCGCGCGCAGTTCGGTGATGTCGACGGCCTTTTCGTTCTCGGTCCCGGTGACGATCGGCAGCTCGTACTCCTTGCCGCCGTAGCGCAGGATCGCCTTCTCGCCCGCCGCCTTGTCCGCCGGCTTTTCCGTCGTCGCATTCTCGGCCATGTCGCTCTCCTTGTCTGACGTCGGGTCCGCGTCCTTACTCGCTATGAAACATATTTTCCACGGCCTCGCGCGACCCGGCCGAAGGTCCCAGAAAAAAAGGGACGCATCGGCCCAGGCGGCCGAGCCCCGGCTCGGCTATTCTATCACCATGAAACCCCTCATCGCCGCTCTCGTCGTTCTCGCCGCCGCCGTGCCCTCGCTCGCCCAGGATTTTTTCGGAATCACTCCGGATGACGCCCGGAACATGATCGCGGAGGCGAAGGCTCAGGAGCACGAGGAGCGCCTGCGCACGCTCGGCTGGCAGCCGAGCAATCTCCCCTCTCTCGGCAAGACGTTCGGCTGGCGCGCGAGCTTGACCAGCGCTCAGAACTGCGTGTACGACGCGGTCGAGGCGCATCTCGGCGCCGACGCGAGCAGCATGACCACCTTTCCCGACGTGCTCTACGCCGGCGACGTGGACCTTTCCCACTACCAGGCCGCGTTCAAGGGCCAGTTCCCCTCGGCGCCGGTGCCGTCTTCGGTCCAGAGCGCGTACATGCCGAACTACAACGTGATCTACGTCGACGACACGGCCGCCGACTACAAGGGCGCCGCCACCATGGACGCCGCTCTCGCCGCCGAGTTCGCGCGCTACATCGACACCGCGGTCATGAACGTCAACGACCCGTCGCGCATCGACGCCGACGCGGCCGCGGTCCAGACCTGGTACCAGGCGCAGTACCCCGCCGGCAAGTCGTCTTGCCGATGACGAACGCATAGACCGCAAAGACACGAAGATTAAGAGAAGCAGAGAACCGCGTCGGCCCGCCGGTTCTCTGTTTTTTTCTTGGCGTCCGAGCGGTTAATTCGTTCGCCGTTCGTTCGGCGCGACGATCAGCTTTCCGGTGAGTCGGCGCCACGCGCGGACCCACCACGAACCGTCGACATGCTCGCCCGAACGCGCGATCGTCGTGTCGGAGAGCGGCAGCGCTCGCGGCTGGAGCGCGCGATGGAAAAACGCGCGCACGCGGTCCAAATGCCCGAGACCGATGAAGGTCTTGACCGCCGGCCCGGCCACGATCGCGCCGAGCGCCACGTCGCCCGAAGGTCCGCCGACCAAGACGGCGTCGATGCGCAGATCGCGACCGCGCGCCGAGTCGAGCAGGCGGTGGGTCGGCTCCAGGTCGCGCGCGGCGTCGAGCAGACGATGAGCCGGATCGGAGCCGCTCGCGGCGGCCTTGAGCGCCTCGCGCCACGCGGCGGCGATCTCCGGGGGCAGCGGTCGCCGCTCGAGCAGGTCGGCGAGAGTCGGCGTCCAGACCACGCTCGACGAGGCGTCGGCGCGCGACAGCGTGAGACGCACCGTCTGACGCGACGCGTCGTCGATCGGGATCGCGGCTCCGAAGCGTCCCGCGGCCGGGGCCTGCGACGCGTCGACGAAGATGAGGCCCGTGTTCTCCTTGCGCCGCGCGAGCGGCCCGGAGAATTCCACCTGGCCCGCCGTCAGCACGCGCACGCGCTCCACCCCCGGCGCGCGCGCGAGCTCGCGCAGGACCGCGAGCTTGCGCGCCCAATAGCGCGCGCCGAGGTCGAGAAGACTGCGGCCCGTGATCATCGCCGGAGAGAACGGCAATTCGACGACCATCACCGCGACGCCGCCCATGAGGTGACCGGTCGCGTGCCAGCCGACCCACGCCTTGAGCAGCTCCCAGGCGATCGCGCCGCCGATGTGCGCCGCGCGCGAAACGACGTCGAGCTGGACCGTCGTGCGCAGCGGCTTGGAGAGCAGGTACAGCCGGCGATCGGGCGCGGCGAGAGCCGGGGCCACCGACGGCGCTCCCGGAACCGCGGGCGCCGCGCCGGACGCGGCGCCGCCGAGCGCCTGAATCATCAGGTCCTCGCCCGCGGCGTGAACCTCGCCCGCGCTCAGCGTGGAGAAGTCGCGCTTCTCGAACTGCGCGACCGCGCCGCGTATCGTCTCCGGAGTCGCCGGCACGACGGCGGCCGCGCCGGGGACCGCGGCCGGAACCGCGGCGGCGGAGGCCCGCGTCCATTCGGCCGCGGGCGCCGCGAGCGCGGCCGGCGCCGCCGGAAGCGCCAACGCCCTCGCAGACGCGAGAGGTGCGAGACTCGGCGCCGAGGCGGCGAGAGACGGACCCGGCGCGCCCGCGAGCGGCGCCGCGGGCGCCGACACGAGCGGCGCCACGCGCAGTTCCATTTGGGCGCGCGACGAGACGGCGATCAAGAGCAAGGCGGCGCAGAGGCCGCGGCGGCTCGTCATCGCTTTAATCATAGCCGCGCCTGCGCAAGGAGTGCTGAGACGAAAGTCCCAGGGCTATCGGGTCTTTGGCCGCAGGTCGTTCAGGCCGCGGCGACGCTCAAAGTCAGGCGGCTCGCGCCGCCGCGCAAAGACGCCTCGATTCGATCGTCCGCCGCCACAGGCGCCACGCCCGCGGGCGTGCCGGTGAACACGATGTCGCCGGGCTGCAGCCCGAAGCGGCCGTCCAAGTATTCGAGCAGCTTCGGCACGGAGAAAATCATGTCCGACGTCGAACCTTTCTGGCGGACCGCGCCGTTGACGGACAAGGTCAGTTCCGCGGGCAAGACCGCGGGCACGAAAGAGCCGAGCGCCGCGAAACCGGGCCGCCCTTTCGCGTCCACCCAAGGCTGGCCCTTCTTCTTCGCCTCTTCCTGAAGATCGCGCGCAGTGAAATCCACGCCGACCGCCATCAGCAATGCGCCGTTCCCGGCGCGCGCAATCACGAGCTCGACTTCGTGATCGACGCGTTTGGAATCCGCCGGCAGGCGCAAAGTCCCGCCGGAGAAGACCACCGACGACGCGGGCTTGAGGAAAATCAGAGGCGCCGTCGGCACCGCGTTGCCGAGCTCCTTCGCGTGCTCCGCGTAGTTGCGTCCGACGCACCAGATCGTGCCGAGCGGGACGTCGAGACCCGGAAGGTTCATGCGCGGACCATCATACCATTCGTATAATCGCGGCGATGGTGTGCCAGAACTGCGGCCAGCGCGAGGCGACGGTGCTCGCGCAGACGGTCGTGAACAATCAAGTCAAGAAGACGGCGCTGTGCGCGTCGTGCGCGGCGGAGCTGCATCCGGAGCACGCGCTCGACGCGCTGATGGCGGCGCTGGCCGCGGCCGGCGCGCGGCCGCGCGTGCATCCGGGGCGCTGCCCGGGCTGCCACACGTCGTACGCGGAGTTCCGCGAGAGCGGGCGCTTCGGCTGCCCGCAGTGCTACGAGCGCTTCCTGCCGCAGGTGAAGGACCTACTCCCGCGCGTGCACGCGGGCGCGTACCATCATCGCGGCAAGACGCCGGGGCGAAGATAATGCAGCTGCAGACGATGCTGCGCTTCCGCGCGGGCTGGGCGGAAGCCGAGGGGCCGGAGCACGCGGTCGTGCTCTCCACGCGCGTGCGCTTGGCGCGCAACCTGCACGCGCCGTTCCCGTCGCAGCTCACGTCCTCCGGACTCAAGCGCGTGCTCGACGCGGCGTTCGCGGCCGCGAAGAGCGCGGGGCTCAAGGACGCGGCGTACTTCAAGCTGGCCGACCTCGATCAAACGGACAGGGCGTTTCTCGTGGAGCGTCATCTCGCCAGCCCCGCGCTCGCCGAGCGCCCGGCCGCGCGCGGCATCGTCGTCGGCGAGCGCGAGTCGCTCGTCGTGATGGTCAACGAGGAGGACCACCTGCGCCTGGCCGCGCTCCTGCCCGGCCTGCGTTTGCGCGAGGCGCACGCGGCCGTCGACCGCCTCGACGACGGACTTTCGTCCGCGCTCGACTTCGCGTTCCGCGACGATCTCGGCTACCTGACCGCGTGCCCGACGAACCTGGGCACCGGAATGCGCGCGTCCTGCCTCGTGCACCTGCCCGGACTCTCGCTCACCGGCACGATCGGCCGCCTGATCGACAGCCTCACGCGCGCCGGGCTCATCGCGCGCGGCGTTTACGGCGAAGGCACGCGCGTGATCGGCGATTTTTTCCAGCTCTCCAACGCGACCGGCTTCGGCCGCACCGAGGGCGAGATCTTGGCCGCGCTCGATAAATCCGTGGGCGCGATCGTCGCGCGCGAGAAAGAAGCGCGAGCCGCGCTGTCGGCGGGCGCCGCGCGGGCGCGATTGGAAGACGAAGTCTACCGCGCGCTCGCCCTGCTCGGCGCCGCGCGACTGCTCACCTTCGAGGAAGGCCAGCAGCACCTCTCGCGCGTGCGCCTGGGATTGGCGCTCGGCTGGAAGCTCCCCGCGGACCTGGCCCTCGTCAACGAGCTCACGCTGACGACGCAGCCCGCGCACCTGGACTTGCTCGCGCAGAAGGAACTCTCGCCGCTGGATCGCGACGTCCTGCGCGCGTCGCTCGTGCGCCGCCGACTGAAAGCCGCTTAATTGCGTCTAGGCCGGGACCCTTCGGGCCCGGCACAAGCGCATTCGAGGAAATTCTTATGGCGCTTAGTATTTGGGCAGGCCGAACGGGAAGTGGAAGCCGCGCATGGCGTCCGACGACTTGCCGGACACGCTGAGCGAGACCGTTCGCTCGAAGACGGCGCGCGCCTGCTGCGGGGTCTTGCGCCCGGAGATCACGTCGTCGGCCAGGTTCAGGCGCAGGAAATTGAGCTCCTCGGTTTCCGAAAGCGCGGACAGCTGGCCGACGCGGGCGTTGTAGGACAGTCGGCGATCGAACGCCGCGAGCGCGCCGATCTGCTCCGGCCTCAGCGCATAGTCGACGGTCTGCTCGATCAGCCCGAGGTCCCGGCCGCCCGGGGCGACGTCGCTGTCGAACACGACGGTCTGCGCCCAGGGACCGGCGTGATTCCAGACCAGGAAGGACGCGTGCACCTCGTCGGGCGGCCCGTACTTGTCGATCAAGCCGCGCGCGGCCGAGGCCGGGACCGGCGACCAAACGTTCAAGGCCGCCTGAACCGCGTTCAAACGCGCGACGGCGGAGAGCGCCGGCGCCCCGCTCTCGTCCGGCGGGATCGAGGGCTGCTCGATGTTCTGATAGCTTTGCGCCGAGGCGGCCGAGACGACGCCCAGCGCGGCCGCGACGACGAGCATCCCGCCAAAAGTATTCATAGTCCCTCCGGCATATACGGGAAGCGTAGGCCGTGCATGTCGGGCGAGCTCTTGCCCGACTGCTCGAGCGTGAGCTCGCGCGCGTACTCGCGGCGCGCGTCCTCGATCGTGCGGCGCCCCTCGACCACGTCGTCGGCGAGGTTCAGGCGCAGAAAATTGAGCTCCTCGCGGTCGGCGCGCGCGGTCAGCTGGCCCGTGGCCGCGTCGTAGGTGACGCGCCCGTCGATCGCGGTCGCGTCGGCGGCCTGGGCGGGCGCCAGCGGCAGCCGAATCGTCTCTTCGACCGCCCCCAAGTCCTCGTCCTCGATGATCGGCGGGCGCACGTCGTGGACTGCGACGCGCAGCCACGGCGCCTTGTCGACCCAGATCAGGCGGTCGGAGCGGACCTCGTCGGGCGCGCCGTACTGCTCGATCAGGCGCTTCGCGGCCAAGGCCGCGGTGTCGGACCAGCCGTCGGCGACGGCGACGGCCAGCGCGCGTCGATCCGAGACGGAGAGCGCGTTGTCCTGCGCGGTCCTGACCGGGGAGATGCAGCCGGCCAGGGCCGCGGCGGCGGCGAGAGCGGCGGCCGCTCGGACGATCGATAAGGTCCTCATGATGGAGTCCTCCTCAACCCGACGCCCTGAGGATAGCCCCCCGCCGTCAAGAACCGTTCAAGCGGCGCTAAACAGCTTTTCACCCTCCGTTCGCAATTCCGCGCTTGAAAAGTCCCGCTTCCGACGGTAAACTAAGCTCAGTCGATGCGCTTCCTCCTGATCGCGGCGGCCCTCCTCTCAAGCAGCGCTCACGCGGGCTCGGCCGCCGCCCCGGCGTCCGAGGCGTTCGCGTCCCTGGGCCTGCCCGACGCTTTGAGCAAGCCGCGCCTGCGTTCGTTGCTCCAGGCCTTCGTGGACTCCGGCTACGGCCGCCGCTTTCGGCATCTCGGCGACGAGCGCGATTTCGACCACGGCCACGTCCTCATCGACGCGCGCACCCGCGCGCCGATCGCGATCCTGTACCACACGCAGGAGCTCGCCGCGCAAGCCGCGCAAGCCGACTACGGCTACATCGATCCCGACGGCCGCAATTGGATCCAATGGCTGGACGGCCGCGGCATCGAGAACGCCCGCGCCTACGAGCGCGCGAATTACCCGCGCTCCGGGTCTTGGGACTGGTTCGTCGCCCGCGAACTGCCCCAGCTGCGCCGGCGCCACACGATCACGGACAAGATGCTGGACCCGACGCGCCTCGGCGCGGAGCTGGCCCCGAGTTTGCAGTACACGTTCACGCGCACCGCCTGCGCGGCCGCCGCGCCCGAAGACTCCTCCCGCGTCCTGCGCGTGACTTTGCCGGACCGCACCCCCGTCTGCCTCGCGCTCAGCGCCCAATAGGGCCTGGGCGCACCCCCCATTTTTGCGACCGCGACCTTTGATTTAGGTCAACACCCGCCCTACGGGCGGGTGTTAGAATGGGGCATGGCTACCTGCAACCACGAAAAGCTGAAGGCTTGGGTCGACGAAGTCGCCCAGATCTGCACCCCCGACGCCGTCGTCTGGGTGGACGGGTCCGAGGAAGAGAAGAAGCGGCTCGAGCGTCGCGGCGTGGCCCGCGGCCAGTTGATCCCCCTCGACGCCGAGAAGTTCCCCGGTTCCTTCTATAGCCGCTCGAACTCCAACGACGTGGCGCGCACCGAGCACCTGACCTACATCTGCACGGATAACAAGGAAGACGTCGGTCCCACGAACAACTGGATGGCGCCCGAGGAGGGCTACAAGAAGGCCCGCGAGATCCTCAAGGGCTCCATGAAGGGCCACACCTTGTACGTGGTCGCGTTCTCGATGGGTCCGGTCGGCTCCCCCTTCTCCAAGATCGGCGTCGAGCTGACCGATTCGATCTACGTGGTCCTCAACATGCGCATCATGACGCGCATCGGCCAGAAGGTCCTCGACCAGCTCGGCACGAACGGCGAGTTCGTGAAGTGCCTGCACTCGAAGGCCGACCTCGACGTGAATAAGCGCATGATCCTGCACTTCCCGCAGGACAACACGATCTGGTCCGTCGGCTCCGCCTACGGCGGCAACGCCTTGCTCGGCAAGAAGTGCCTGGCGCTGCGCATCGCGTCCTACCAGGCGCGCAAGGAAGGCTGGCTCGCGGAGCACATGCTGATCCTGGGCGTGGAGAAGGACGGCAAGACCGAGTACGTGGTCGCGGCCTTCCCCTCCGCTTGCGGCAAGACCAACCTCGCCATGCTGATCCCGCCCGAAGGACTCAAGGGGAAGGGCTACAAGATCTGGACCGTCGGCGACGACATCGCCTGGCTGCGCGTCGGCCCCGACGGCCGCCTGTGGGCCTGCAACCCCGAGGCGGGCTTCTTCGGCGTGGCGCCGGGCACGAACTCTAAAACGAATCCCAACGCGATCAAGACCATCCAGAAGAACACCATTTTCACGAACGTCCTCTTGGGCGACGACCTGAGCGTGTGGTGGGAGGACGGCGAAGGCGCCCCGCCCGCATCCGGCACCAACTGGGAAGGCAAGCCGTGGAAGCCGGACTTCAAGGATAAAGACGGCAAGCCTCTGCTCGGCGCGCACCCGAACAGCCGCTTCACGGCACCCGCCGGCCAGTGCCCGTCGATCGCGAAAAATTGGGAAGACCCGAAGGGCGTGCCGATCTCGGCCGTCATCTTCGGCGGGCGCCGCGAGCGCCTGGCCCCCCTCGTGTTCGAGTCCTTGGACTGGAACCACGGCGTGTACGTCGGCGCCACCGTCGCGTCCGAGCGTACGGCCGCCGCCGTCGGCACCGTCGGCGAGATCCGGCGCGACCCGATGGCCATGCTGCCCTTCTGCGGCTACAACATGGGCGACTACTTCGGCCACTGGGTCGAGATGGGCGCCAAGATCAAGAACCCGCCGAAAATCTTCCACGTGAACTGGTTCCGCAAGAACGAGGCGGGCAAGTTCCTGTGGCCCGGCTACGGCGAGAACCTCCGCGTGCTCGAGTGGATCCTCGCGCGCGCGCGCGGCGAAGGAAAGGCGGAGAAGACGCCGATCGGCTACGTGCCCGCGAAGGACGCGCTGGATCTCAACGGCCTGAACCTGCCGGCCGGCGCGCTCGAGGCGCTGCTCGCGGTCAAGCCCGAGGAGTGGACCGCGGAGCTCGACGGCGTCAAGCAGTTCTTCGACAAGTTCGGCGCGCGCCTGCCCAAGGAACTCTCCCGTCAGCTCGAGGCCCTGCGCGAGCGGCTGAAGACCAAGGTCGCGGCCTAGCTCAGAACTGGTACTTGGCGCCGAAGCCCCACTGATCGGCGGACTCGTGCAGGCGGCCGTACTCGCCCGCATACTCGATGAAGGCGGTGATCGCGCGCGTGACGCGCGCGTCGAGCCGGCCCGACAGCTCGAGCGCGTCCGCCCCGGGACCGACCGCCTGCACCGAGAAGGCCGGACCCGCGCCGCCGTCCAGGTTCGCGCTGATCGTCTCGTTCTGATTGACGAACTCGTGGCGCCATGAGCCCGCGGCCGAGGGCATCACGTCGATCCCGAACACGCGGACCGTGCCCGCGACCTTGCCGCCGAGGCTCGCGCTGAGCGAGTTGCCGGACTGCCCGCCGACCCGCAGATCGTACGCGCCCGCGCCCGTCTCCGCGAACGAGCCGATGCCCAGGTAGTGATACTCGAGCGAGCCGATCGGGCTCACGATCACGCGGCCGAGGGGCTGATCCCAGCCGCCGCTCACGCGCAGATCGACCTGCTTGCCCTGCGGATCGGCGTCCGCGGTCTGGCCGAACGTCGGCATCGTGCGCTGCATCGTGTAATAGCTGATCCCTAAACCGCCGTACCAGTCGAGATGCAGGCCGCCGTCGTAGAGCGTCCCAAACGAACCGAGCAGCAAGGTGTCGACGGACGCGGACCCGAGACCGTCGCCGACGTTCGCCGAGGTCTGCGCATAGCTTCCCGAGAAGCCGAAGATCAAGTTCTCGGCGTCGCGGTACTGCGCGCCCGCGGTGAGCTCCGTGATTCCCGCGGCGAGACCCGGCTGCAGTCCCGACGGCGCGTTGAACTCGTCGAGCGTGACGTTCGCGCGGTGGAACGCGGCGAAAGTGCCCCAGGGCGAGTCGAACAGCGGCTGCCCGCCCGGCGAGGTCGCGTCGCCGAGCCCGCCGTTTTGCGCGAGCAGGCCGGCGCCCGGCGCGGCGCCCGGCCGCGCGGCCGCCAGAGCGTCGTCGTTGTAGAAGGAAGTCGACGCCACGTCCGAGTCGCGCAAAGCCGCGAGGTGGCGGTCGATGTCGGGGAAGACGCCGCGCGTGATCATCAGCTGCGCCCGCGGGAGCGCGCCGTAGGCGATCGGCGAAAGCTCGGTGTAGGCCTCCTGCAACTGCGCCACGGAAGCGCCCGAGAGATTCGCGATCAACGGCTGAAGATCGGCGTTGCCCTGCAGATTCGCCTGGTCCAGCGCCGCGCCGACCGCGGCCTGGTTGGGCGTGGCGGCCTGACTCGCGAAGCTCGCGCCCAGGAAGAACGAGAGATCGAGCCCGTCCGCCGTGTAGGTCGCCGACGCCCGCAGGATCGGCGACGACAGGTCGATCGCGCTGAAAGTTCCGGTGAGGCCTCCGCCCGCCGTGATGATCTGATAGATCTGCGAGGAATTATTGGGCCGAAAGCCGTTGGCGAAGACCACGTCCAGGACCGCGCCGGTCAAGAGGTTGACCGCGCCGCTGGTATTGAGCTGGCCGTAGGAGGAAGCGCTCGCGATCGTCGTCTGCAGCGTGCCCGCACCCGTGTAGCTCGTCGCGTGGAGCGTCTCTATGCCCACCTTCACCAGTCCGTTGTTGGTCACGGCTCCCAGCGAGGGCGCGTAGCCGTTCAGGTCCAGCGTGCCCGCCGCGTCGATGAGCACGGTGTTGTCGACGGGCAGGGCACCGGCGGAGCCAAGCTGGAGCACGCCCTGGTTGATCTCCGTGCGCCCCTGGTAGCTGTTGCTGCCGGAGAGCAGGAGCGTGCCGGTGCCGAACTTATAGATCCCGAGGTCGGACGAGCCGCTGATGTTCGCGGCGACGGTGCTCGTGGCCACGCCCGTGACGTCGTAGGCGAGGAGCGTGCCGCCGCCGAGATATGCTCCCGAGCTCCCGCCCGGCGCGACGTTGGTGCCGTCCATGCCGCCGTTGGTGATCGTGATCCCGGCCCCGGTGCTGACGTAGACCGCGCCGCCCAAGCCCGTCGCTTGGTTGTCCGTGAAGGTGACGCCCACCAAAGCGGCCGACGAGCCGCTGTTGACGTAGACGCCGGCGCCCTGCGAGCCCGCGCCGGCGGCCAACGTGACGTTCTCGATGAAAACCGTGTTCGCGCCGGAGCCCGAGCCGACGGTCAGCAGCGGATAGAGATTCTCGCCGGTGATGGTGTTGCCGTTGCCGACGATGGTCACGTTGCCGGTGATGGTCGGCAGCGTGGACCCGATGTTGAAGAGATTGATCGAGCCCTGGAGGGTGATCGTGCAGTTGGTCCCGGCCGCGTTGTCGGCGGTGATCGCCGCGGACAAGGCCGCGGCGCTCGTGACGGCGCCGCTGTAGCACTGCGCCGCCGCCGGCGCGGCGGGAGCGAGCAGGAGCAGGAGGAGCGAGAGGCGTCGGTTCATGCGGCGGGCGTTTCTCCGGATCGCATTATCGGAATTTTATCCGCCCGCTGTGGCGGATTTATGTCCAAGATTCGCACGCGCGTCGACGGGGAAAAAGGTCTCACGGCGCCGACTCCACCGGACGCGTCATCGCGCGCAGGATCAGGCCGGGCGCGGGCTGAGCGGTCGCCGCGGTGCGGAAGGCCCGACGCTCCCAATAGTCGGCCGTGTCCGGGCCGCAGATGAGGTGGACGGACGGCACGCGCGCGCGGCGCAGGGCCGCGAACAGCGCACGCAGCAAAGCCGCGCCCGCGCCGCGGCCGCGGTACGCAGCCGCGACGCCGGCCATCAGGTGCGCCGGATGCTCGGTCCACAGCTTGAGGCGCACGTCCGGCGCGAAGAACTCGCGCGAGTCCGGAGCGGGGTCGAACGCGCGGCGGCGCTCCTTCTCGAAGAGCAGCGTGTCCGGGCACGCGGTCAGGTAGCCGACGACGCGCTCGCCGTCGAACGCGGCCCAGGTCCAGTCCGGCCGCAGCTCTTGGTAGGGCGCGATCCAGTGGCGCACGAACACCTCGCGCTCCGCGGCCTCCACGGGCGCGCCCGCGGCGCCCGTGTCCGCGCAGACGCGCGCGATCTCGGGCCAATCCGCCGCGGCCGCAGCGCGCACCGCGAGTTCCATTATTTCCGCAGTCCCGTGAGTTCGGCCGCGATCCACGCGGGCCCGACGAGCAGGTGGATCAAATTGCGCGCGAACGCGGGACTGCGCTTCTCCCAAACCCCGTGACCGGCGAACTGCAGAATCCAGCCGAGGACGAACGCGGCCCAAGCCGCCCACGGGGGCAGCACGCGCGCGGCGAGCACGCAGGCGAGGACAAAGGCGGACACGAGGGCGCCCAGGCGCGCGTCCCAGAGAAAATAGAGCGGCATGAGCGCGAGCACCGCCGGAATCCCGAACACGCGCGTCCACGCGCAGACCGCGTAGACGATCAGCGGGATGCCGAGGCAATGACAGACGCGGTTTCCGCGCGCGCGGTGATACTGCGCGTAGTCCGCCGACAGCGCGGCGTAATCCGTGACGCTCACGCGCACGCGGCGAGAGTCTTCTCGAGACGACCTTCGAGGTCCTTCGCGGCGCCCGCGTCCTTGATCCCGCCGAGGTTGATGCGCACGTTCTCGGCCGCGCACAGCGCGGCGGCCTTGAGCAGGTGCATCGCGCAGTTCATGTCGGAGACCACGGCGGCGCCGGCCAGCGGCGCCGCGGCGCGCGCGACGGCGAGCGCGCCGGCCGCGGCCTGCGCGGTCTTGAGCGGCACCTCGGCCGCGTGCTTGAGCGCGTCCTGCATCTTCACGGCGCGGCCCGGATCGTCCTTCGGGAGCGACATCGCGGCCATGAAGCGGTCGAACGCCTCGGCGTCGTCGCCGGCCAGGACGTCGAAGCGCGCGCGCAGCTCGCCGAGTGCCGCGTGCGCGCGCTCGAGCTCCGGGCGCTTCGCCGCGTCGAGCTTCTTGGATTTGAGCGTGATGCCGAGCGCCATCTGTCCGAGGCCGCACCCCATCGCGCCGGACACGGCCGCGGCGGAGCCGCCGCCGGGCGTGGCGTCCGTGTTCGAAAGCGCCTCTCCGAGGACGCGGCCCGCCGTTCTCCAATCGACCGCGCCGGTCGCGCCCACGGCGTCGAGGCGGTTTTCCAGAATCTGAATTTCCGGATGAAAATTCTCGAGCCGCAAAGTCTCCAGCGCGAAGTCCACGAGCGCCTGGCGCGGCAGGAGCCCGACGATCTCCGTCGTCACGATCTTCGCCTTGTGCTCGGCGGCCAGGCGCGCGGCCTCGATCACGACTTTCTTCATCGAGGTGGTCTTGTAGTCGGTCAGCACGGTCGAGATCTGCACCTGCTTGCGCGCCGCGAGCTCGATCTCCTTGCCGCGCACCGCCGGCAGGCCGCCGCCGGAGGCGCGCAGGCGCTTGGCGATGTCCTTGCCCGCGGTCATGTCCGCGGTGTCGAGGTTCAGGTTGAAGTTCACGATCTGCTCGCGCGCGCCGCAGGCGATCGCGCCCGCGGTCGGATGGATGCGGTTCGGGCCGAAGTCCGGCCGCCGCGACTCGTCCTTGCCGAGGAGCTCCTTCAAACCCTCGAACTGCCCCTTGCGCACGTTCGCCAGGTCCTTGCGCTCGGGCCGGCGCGCGGCGTGGTCGTAGAGATAGACCGGGATCGCGAGCTCGCGGCCGATGCGCTCGCCGAGCTTTTCCGCGAGGGCGGCGCAGTCGCCGATCGTCACGCCGGCGACGGGAATGAACGGGATCACGTCGACCGCGCCCATGCGCGGGTGCTCGCCCTTGTGCAGGTTCAGGTCGATGAGCTCCGCGGACTTCTTCGCGACGCGAAAGCACGCCTCCAAACACGCGTCCGGCGCGCCGACGAAGGACAGCACGCAGCGGTGGTGGTCGGCGTCGGTCTCCACGTCCAGGATCGTCACGCCGGCGGACCTCGCCGCGTCGACGATCAGCGCCACCTTGCCCTTGTCGCGGCCCTCGGAAAAATTCGGCACGCACTCCACGAGTTTGCTCATTGGTCTCTCCAGATTCCGTCGATGTGCGCCGCCTCGTCGTCGTGACGATGCAAGGTGCCGAGGCCGAACGCGTCCTCGAACGTGCGCAGAAGGCTGTAGTGGTCGTAGCGGACGTCCGACGTCGCTCCCGGCTTCACGCTCTGGCCGACGAGGATCGTCAGCACGCGATCGTTTTTCGCGTCCGCGCTCGCCGCGAAGGTTAAAACGAAAAGCCGGTCCTTCATGAACGCCGGATCGTCCAAAAGAGGGCCGAAGCGCTTCTCGAGGCGTTCCGCCGCGGGCTTCGCTCCGCCGTCGTCCGCGGGCGTGAACAGCGCGAAGTCCTTCAAGGTCCCGGCCGCGAGGTCGCTCTCGAGCCGTCCGGCCTCCTCGATCTGCGCGCAGCGGAAAGGCACCGTCTGAATGTCGAGGAAGCTGATAAACGGCTCGCGCCGGCGCGCGTAGACGGCGAGCTCCGGCTTGCGGAAGCAATGCCCGGGCCAGCCGTCCGTGTACGCGGTCCACGTGCTGCCGACCGCCTCGAACAGGTCGCCGAGGTGGCGCTCGTACATGCCGATTTCGGTGCGCTCGTCGGTCGTCACGCCCATCGTGGCCCCCGCGATCAACGCCACGTAATTGGGCTGGACCGGGCGCGCGACGACGTGATAGTTCGTGAGCGTCGCGCCGCGCTTCATGAGCTTCTTGAAGAAGGGCTGGCGGATCGCCTGCGCATAGTCCCCCTTCTCGAGGACCACGACGAACGCGCGCTTGAAGCCGGGCGCGTACGGCGGCGGCTGGTCCGCGTCGTCGGCGCGCGCGCCGCAGGCGAGCGCGCCGAGGAGGAGAAGGGCCGTCAGTGTTTTCATCATGAGCGTATCACCAAGGTCCGGTCGTGGGCCCGCGCCGCGAGCGCCGGACGGGCGTCGTCGCGCTCCGCGGCGGAGACGTCGTTGACGATCAAGGCGGCGGCGTTCAGACGCTCGAACGCGCCCAGGACGAGCGCCAGGTCGTTCGTGAACACCGCGGCGCGTGCGCCGCGCGAAGAGGCCGCCAGCCGCTCGAGGGCCTCGCCGCGCGTGGCGGCGGATTCAAGCAGGGCGACGGGGGCGCTGAACTCATCGACGCAAAGCCGCGCGTCCGCGGGGACGTTCTCGACGAGCGCCGGCGGCAGGAGCGCGCCGCGGCGCGGGCCCCCGGCCCACAGGCGCGCGCCGCGCGCGACGGCTTCTTTGAGCCGCTCCTCGACCGCGGCCGCGGCGGCTTCGTCGAAGAGCGGACCGACGTCGGCCGCCGACGCGCCGACCTTGAGGTCGCCGATATTCTGGACCAAGAGCTTGCGGAACTCCTCGTGCGCCGCCGTCTCCACGAAAATTCGGCGCACGGCCGCGTCCGCGCGTCCCCGATCGGCGCACGCGCCCCACGCGCAGCGCGCCGCCGCCAGCGGCAGGTCCGCGTCGGCCGCGATCAGCACCGTCAGCTCAGTTCGAACCAGCTCAGCCATTTCTTCAGGTTCCGGTAGTCGCGCGCCAAATAGTCCGGCCTTGAAGCGCGCAGTTCCTTCCAATCCGAAAATCCGGTGCCGACCGCGACGGTCTTGAAGCCCGCCTTCTTGCCCGCGGCCACGTCGAGCGGCGTGTCGCCGATCACGTAGACGTCGCATGGACGGAAGGGCCCGCGCGCGTGCTTCTTGGCGCGGGCGACGGCTTTTTTGAGCAAAGCGTGGCGGTGGAACGAGTCCGACCCGTAGCCGCCGAAGAGAAAATACGCGTTGAAGCCCGACGGCTCGAGCTTGATGCGGGCGCCCTTCTCCATGTTGCCCGTGCCCAGGCCGAGCAGGACGCGCGGGTCGCGGCTCAGGCGCTTGAGCAAGGTCCGCAGCCCCGGCGGCACGTGATAATGCCCGTCGCGGATCGCGGCGCGCACGTAGTAGGGCAGGCGCTTGAGATACTCCCGGTGCAGGCGCTCGATCGCCGCGCGCGTGGGGCGGCGGCCGGTCGCGAAGCGGTAGGCCGCGCCGAAGTTGTAGAGGTCGGTGCGGCCCGCGAGCGACAACTCCGAACACGCGTTCTTCGTCCCGTACAGATGCTCCGCGGCGCGGTTGAGCGCCTTGCGCCCGGAGCCGCCGGCGCGGATCAACGTCCCGTCGATGTCGAAGAGCAGAACCTTCATGGGGTCCGGTACACGACCTCGCCGCGCTTCATCGTCCAGCGCGTGCGGGTACCGCCGAACCAGTAGGCGAGCTCGCGGTAGTCCTCGGCCTCGTGGCAGACCAGGTCCGCGATCTTGCCGGGCTCGAGCGAGCCGTGCGTGAGCCCGAGGCCGGCCGCGTGCGCGCCGTTGATCGTCGCGGACACGAGCGCCTCGGCGGGCGTCATGCGCATCTGCGTGCACGCGATCGAGAGGATCAGACGCATGTCCCAGCACGGGCACGTGCCCGGATTGTAGTCGGTCGCGAGCGCCACGGCCGCGCCGGCGCTGAGCAGCGCGCGCGCGGGCGGGTAGGGCTTGGCGAGGAAGTAATTCGATCCGGGCACGAGGCACGCGACCGTCGCCCCGCCCGCGAGCGGCGCGAAGTCCGCCTCGCGCGCGCAGTCGAGATGGTCCGCCGACGCGGCGCCGCGGCGCGCGGCGGCCGCGAGACCGCCCGAGCGCGTGAGCTGCTCCGCGTGCACCTTGAGGCGCAGTCCCGCCTTGTCGCCCGCGTCCGCGATCTTCTCCAGGTCGCCGACGTCGAAGTACCCCTCCTCGCAGAACACGTCGACGAACTTGGCCAGACCCTCGAGCGCGACGCGCGGGATCATGTCCGCGCACACGCGCGCCACGTACTCGGCCTTGCGGCCCTTGAGCTCGGGCGGGACCGCGTGGGCGCCGAGCAAGGTCGGCACGATCTCGAGCGGGCCGCGCTCGCCCGCGGTGCGGATCGCGCGCAGGAGCTTGAGCTCGTTCTCCAGATCGAGCCCGTAGCCCGACTTCGCCTCGATCGTGGTGGTGCCGCAGGCGAGGAAGTCGAACGCGCGGCGGCGCAGGCCGGCGGTCAGGTCCGCTTCCAAGGACCCGCGCACGCCGCGCACGGTCCACAGGATCCCGCCCCCGCGCGCGGCGATGTCCGCGTAGTCCGCGCCGGCCACGCGGGCCTCGAAATCGTCGAGCCGGGGCGCCGCGAACACCGGATGCGTGTGCGCGTCGACGAAGCCCGGAGTCACCACGCGGTGACCGGCGCTCAGGCGCTCCGCGCGCGCGGCGAGAGGGTGCTTCAAGACGACCTCTCGCGGCCCCGCGGCGACGATGCGGCCGGCGTCGATGAGCACCGCGCCGTCGCGCAGCAGGCCGAGCGAGTCCTTGTAGCGGCCTGTGCGCGGCCCTTCCGGGCCGGCGATCGTGAGGAGCTGGGAGGCGTGTTCGACGAGCGTCGTCATGCGGCCCCATTCTACGAAATCGTCCCCGCCGCGCGGGGCTGCGGCGAGGCGTAGGACTTCGGGTCCCGCGGTGGTGCCGTTCGGCTCAGGCGCGCGGAGCGCCTCTCGCGCATAATTCTCAGAGGAATGCGCCGACTGCTCGCCCTCGTCGTCCTTCTGGCCCGGCCCGCCCTCGCGGAACTCCCGCGCGTGGCGCTCGAAGCCCCGCTGACGCCCGCCACCGCCGCTCCCGCGGCCGCGGCGTCCAGCGCCGTCGGCTTCGGAGCTTCCCTCGTGCCCGCGCTGACGCCGCACTTCGCCGCGGCCCCCGCCGCGAGCGCCGTCCCGGCTTTTTCCATCTCCGCAGCACCCGCCGCCGTCGCCGCGGCTCCCTCCGCCGCGCCCGTCGCGGCCCTCCCGGCCGCCGCGGTCACCGCCGCCGCGCAGGACGCGAATCTTTCCCCGTCCGCTTTCGGCGCGAATTCGGAAAACCGACCCGCGGCCTCCGCGGCCGCGCCGGATTCCGCGCCGTCGCTCGAATCCGCCGCGGACGAGCTGGGCCGCCGCTTCGACGGCGGCGCCGCCCGTCCGGCGCCGGATCTGCTGAACCGCCTTCTCCAGCGCGTGAGCATCGACGCGAGAGGCGTTCCGGAGCACGGAGAGCTGCTGCGCCGGTCGCTCGAGCGCATGCTGGAAAGCCCGACGGCGCGCGCTCTGGCCGAGCGCTTCATCGCGGAGGGTCCCGCGGCCGTCGTCAGGTTCGACGCCCTCCCGGGCACGCAGATGATTTTCGAAAAAGGGCGGACGTACTTCAACGGTACGCGCGCCTTCACCGACTGGACGGGCAGCGACGTCGTGGTCCGCGTGAACGACGCGTACGTGAACTCGAGCGGGCAATCCCTCGAGCAGGGCCTGCCGGCGATCCTCGCGCACGAGCTCCTCGGACACGGCTTCTGGTACGCGCGCGCGCACCGCGAGGGCGTGCTGATGGTCTTTCATCACCACGAACTCAACGAGACCAACGCGCGGCTGCTGGGCTGGCTCGTCGACTTCGAGCTCGATCAGCGCTTCGAGGAGGAGCAGGCGTGGCTTTATCTGCAGAACCCGCAGGCCTATCTCGACAGCCTCAAGATGCGCCTGCCCTACTACGCGAAAACTTTCTCGAACGCGGAAATGCTCGAGCCGGTCGCGACGCTGGAGAAGCGTCTCACGGACGCGAAAGCCGCGCGTGCGCGCGTCCAGACCGAGCGGCACAATCAGCAGACATGGGCCGCGGTCGTCGATCACTTCATTCAAGCGCACCGCGTGCCGGCGAAGCGCTTTCGGAATCTGAACGTCGAATTCGCCCAGGCCGACGCCGCCTACGCCGGTGAACTCGAAACCCTCGACGCGCTTTCGAAAGAGGTCGAGGCGCTGCTCCAGAACTTCAAGGCGGAGCCCGACGGCGCCTCGGAAAAGGTGCTCAAGCAGGTCCCCTCGCATCCGATGTTCGTCGAGCTCCAAAGCGTCACGGACCAGGCCCTCGGCGACCTGCTCGCCAAAGTGCGCGCGAGCGGCGCCGTCCCCGGCGCGGCGTCCGCGGCCGACATGCGCGCGCACGAGGAGTACTGGCGCGGGCAGATCGACTTCGCCGAGCTCCAGCGGATGTACTTCGAGGACCGCCGCGCCCATCCGCAGCACTGGAATTGAGCGGCCGGCCGTGCGCGCGGCCGTTTATTGATATACAGTATCGCCGTGAAGGGACGCCTTCCCCTCGTCTTGCTCGCGGCGGCGCTCGCCGCGCTGGCCTGGGCGGCCTGGACGGTCACCGTCGAGTACTACGACGGGTTCGAGTACCTGCTCACCGCGCGGACCTTGCTCGGCTCGCGCCTCTACTTCTTCCCGAAGAATCCGGCGCTGAGCGGCTTCCTCGCGCTCGTCGAAGCGCCCTGGCGCGCCGCGGGCGGAAGCCTAGGCCTGCGCGGCTTCCACGTCGCGATGCTCGCGCTGAACGCGGCGGGAGCGCTCGCCGCGGCGGCGTGGCTGCGGCGCGTCGGCGTTCGGCTCTCGCTCGCGGCGGCCGGGGTCGTCGTCGTCTGCACGCGCCTCTACTTTCACTACGCGCTGTTCGCGATGGCCGACCTGCCCGCGGCGTTCGCCGTCGCCGCCTATCTGTGGGCGCAGACGGCCGAGCCGCTCGCCACCCGGCGCGGACGGCTGACGCGCGCCGCGTCCCTCGCGCTCTGCGCGCTCGGCCGTCCCCAAGCCGCGCTGATCCCCGCGGCCGCGCTGCTCGCCGAGGCCGTTCGCGAAAAGCGTCCACTCCAGGCCGCCTGGACCGCCGCGGCGGCCGCCGCCGTCGCCGCCGCGGCGCTCGGCGTCTTCTACTGGATCGCCGGCGCGGGCTTCTTCGCGGGGATCGCCCTGCACGCCCAACTCGTGCGGAACCAATATCGCGGCAACTTCGGCGGTGCGGACGCGGAGCCGGCTTGGACGTACGCGGTCTATCTCGCGCGCCTGCTGACGCCGGTCGGCGCCGCGCTGGCTCTCGGCGGACTCTGGGAATTTTCGCGCCGCGAGCGCCGCAGTCTGCGCCGCGCGCTCGCCGGTCCGGCGCTCGGCGCCGGCGTCTACCTGCTCCTCATGTGCGCGATGCCGCGCAAGGAGACGCGCTACCTGAGCCCGCTGCTGCCGTTCTGCGCGCTCGCGCAGTGCCTCGCGCTCGAACGCCTGTCGAAATGGCGCGCCTGGGCCGCGCCGCTCGCGCTCGCCGCGCTGTTCGTCTCGGCGGCCCCGGAGCTCGCGCGCTTCGCGGAGCCTTTCTACCGCGCGGACCGCGAACGGTCGCTCTCGGAAGAGATCGCCTCCTGGAGCGGCGCGCGTCATTTCTACTTCTTCGGCGACTCGGCGCCGCTGCATCCGGAGCGCTTCGTGTTCGACCGCGCCGACGACTATTTCTACGTTTACCACTGGCAGGCGCCCGCGTTCATGTTCTTCACCGGTCTTCCCGCGAGCAGGGTTCCGGCGCTGTTCTCGCGCGCGGGCTGGCCGATCCCGAACGGGATCGCCGACATGCCGGCGGACGCGGCGGCCGTCTCCCCGTCGCCGGGTCCCATGCCCACGTCCCGCCTGCCGGAGAGCGTCGACGTCGTCTACGCGTTCCGTCGCGGGCCGAACGGCGTCGAGCAGCGCGCGTTCCCGCTGCGCTGAATTCGCCGCGTCAGCGGAAGTTCTTGAACTGCAGGTCCAGCTCCCAGCCGTCCGCGCCGCCGCGCATGACGTTCATCGCGCTCTGCAGCTCGTCCTTGGACTTGCTCGACACGCGCAGCTGGCCGTCCTGGATCTGCGCGTTGACCTTGAGCTTCGCGTCCTTGAGCGCCTGCTGTATCTTCTTCGCCTTGTCGGTCGGGATGCCGGACTCGATGGCCACCTCGAGCCGCGCGGTCTGGCCGAGCGCCTGCTCGACCTTTCCCTTCTTCAAATTCTTCAAGGCGAGGCCGCGCTTGGCCATGCGGCCGATGAGCACGTCGTAGACCTGCTCGACCTTGAACTCGTCGCTCGCGCGCACGGTGAGCTTCTTCGCCTTCTGATCGAGCTCGATCGACGCGTTCGCGGACTTCAAGTCGAAGCGGTTCACGATCTCCTTCATCGCGACCGCGACCACCTCGGACACCAGGTTCAGGTCCACGTCGGACACGGCGTCGAACGAAAAATCGCTGGCCATGATCACTCCCTCTCCAAATATTTGTTCTTCGCGACCAGGCCGGCGAGCAGCCCGCACGCGTTCGCGATCCACATGTTGCAGCCGCAGACCAGCATGTACCCGAACGGAAACGGCGCGTACGGCCACAGCACCTTCAGCAGGACCAGATACGACGGAACGACCATCAGCACCGCCTCCCACTTCTCGAGAACCGAGAAAAACACCGCGACGAACGGCGCGAGGAACGGCACGCCGTACGCGAAGAACGCGAACGCCGCGCGCCCCTTCCACGTGCCGCGCAGCGCCGGCGGCAGGACCGCCATCACCGACGACACCCAGAAAATCTCGGTGTAGACGGCCGCGACGACGGCGGTGCGCAGCTTGCGGACGCGGATCAAGTCCTCGTCGCTCACGCGCGCGTTCCCATCGGGATCTTGATCGACGCGTGCTGGCGCGCGAACTTCTTCGCCTCGGGGTAGCCCGCGTCGACGTGGCGGAAGACGCCCATGCCGGGATCGTTGGTGAGCACGCGCGTGAGGCGGTCGTCCATGGCCTTCGTGCCGTCGGCGACGGTGACCTGGCCCGCGTGCAGAGAGTAGCCCATGCCGACGCCGCCGCCGTGGTGGAAGCTGACCCAGGAGGCGCCGGAAGCGGTGTTGACGAGCGCGTTCAAGATCGGCCAGTCGGCGACCGCGTCGGAGCCGTCGCGCATGGCCTCCGTCTCGCGGTTGGGGCTGGCGACGGAGCCGCAGTCGAGGTGGTCGCGGCCGATGACGATCGGCGCGCCGACCTTGCCCTTGCGCACGAGCCAGTTGAAGCGGCGGCCCATCTCCGCGCGCTCGCCGTAGCCGAGCCAGCAGATGCGCGCGGGCAGGCCTTGGAAGGCGACGCGCTTGCCGGCGAGGTCGATCCAGCGGCGCAGGCTTTCGTTTTTGGGAAACGCGGCGAGGACTTCGCGGTCGGTGACGCGGATGTCCTCGGGATCGCCGGACAGAGCGACCCAGCGGAACGGGCCCTTGCCTTCGCAGAACAGCGGGCGGATGTATTCGGGAACGAAGCCGCGGATGTCGAAAGCGTTTTTCACGCCCGCCTCGACGGCGCGCGCGCGGATGTTGTTGCCGTAGTCGAAGGTGACGGCGCCCTGCTTCTGGAGGGCGAGCATCCCTTGAACGTGAAGACCCATCGAATCAACGGCACGTTTAACGTACGACTGGGGGTCTTTCTTCCTCAGTGAAGCCGCCTGCGCCAATGTGAATCCCTTCGGTATATATCCGTAGAGCGGATCGTGAGCGGACGTTTGGTCGGTCAAGACGTCGATGTGAACTCGACGTCTGGCCAACTCAGGAATGATCTCCGCGGCGTTTCCCAGAAGACCGACGGAGAGCGCTTCGCCCCTCTCTTGAGCCCGGCTCACGCGTTCGAGCGCCTTGTCGAGATTCTCTTCGATGCAGTCGAGGTAGCGCGTCTTCAGGCGGAAGCGCAGGCGCGTCTCGTCGACCTCGATGCCGAGGAAGGCGGCGCCGTTCATCGTCGCGGCGAGAGGCTGCGCGCCGCCCATGCCGCCGAGGCCGGCGCTGACGACGAGGCGGCCGGAGAGACTACCGCCGAAATGACGTCTTGCCGCGGCCGCGAAAGTCTCATACGTGCCCTGTAGAATGCCCTGGGTCCCGATGTAGATCCAAGAACCCGCGGTCATCTGGCCGTACATCATGAGGCCTTTCTTGTCGAGCTCGTCGAAATGCTCCCAGGTCGCCCACTGGCCGACGAGATTGGAGTTCGCGATGAGCACGCGCGGGGCCTGGTCGTGCGTGCGCACGACGGCGACGGGTTTCCCGGACTGAACCAGCAAGGTTTCGTCGTCGCCCAGCGCGCGCAGCGACCTCACGATCGCGTCGAAGCACGGCCAGTTGCGCGCGGCCTTGCCGCGGCCGCCGTAGACGACGAGGTCCTGCGGACGCTCGGCGACCGCGGGATCCAGATTGTTCATCAGCATGCGCAAGGCGGCTTCCTGCTGCCAGCCCTTGCAGGTGAGCGTCTTGCCGCGCGCCGCCTTTACGATTCTCATCGCCTCTTCCTAGAGAAGGATTTCGTCGAACGCGCCCGCGAGCACCAGCTCTCTCGCGCGCTCGAGCTTGCCGGAGAGGATCTCGTCGCCGCGGCTGGCCTTCACCGACGCGCGCAGGATCGACAGTCCCTCCTCGACGAGCTTGCCGGACTTGAGCGGGCGGTGGAACTCGATCGCCTGGGCGGCGCTGAGCAGCTCGATGGCCACCACCTGCGCCGCGTTCCAGACCACCTGCTTGAACTTCAGCGCCGACCACATTCCCATGCTGACGAAGTCTTCCTTGTTCGCCGAGGTCGGGATCGAGTCGGCCGAGGCGGGATGCGCGAGCGTCTTGTTCTCCGACGCGAGCGCGGCCGCCACGTACTGCGGGATCATCCAGCCGGACTCGACGCCCGGCGCGCGCGCGAGGAAGGGCTTGAGCCGCGGCGCGACACCCGCGGAAACTTGAAAAGCGCGGCGCTCCGAGATTCCGGAGAGCGCCGTCATGGCGCCGGCCGCGCCGTCGAACGCGAACGACAACGCCTGGCCGTGGAAGTTGCCGCCGCTGATCACGCGGCCGCCGGCGACGAGCGGATTGTCGGTGACCGAGCGCATCTCGATTTCCACGGTCCGCCGAGCGTCGTCCAATTGATCGCGCACCGCGCCGTGCACCTGCGGCGCGCAGCGCAGCGAGTAGGAGTCCTGCACGCGCGGGTCGCCTTTCACGTGCGAGCGGCGGATCGCGGAGCCCGCGACGAGGCGGCGCAGCAGGCGCGCGGATTCGATCTGTCCCGGGTGCGGCTTCAGCCGCGAGATCGCCTCGTCGTACGCGCCGGGCGTGCCGGTCAGCGCGTCGAGGCTGGCCGCGCACGCGAGGTGCGCCGCGCGCCACACGCGCTCCGCGGCCAGCAGAGAGAGGCCGCCGACGGACTGCATCGCCTGCGTCCCGTTGAGCAGGGCGAGGCCTTCTTTTTCGGCGAGCACGAGGGGCTTGAGGCCCACGGCCGCGAGCGCCTTGCGCGACGGCACGCGACGGCCGAAGAACAGCGCGTGACCCTCGCCGATGGCGGCGAGCGCCAAATGCGCCTGCGGCGCCAAGTCGCCGCTGGCGCCGACGGAGCCGCGGCTCGGGATCAGGGGCGCGACGCCGCCGTCGAGCATGCGCGCGAGATGGCGCACCAGCGCCGGGCGCACGCCGGAGAAGCCGCGGCCCAGTTCGTTGACGCGCAGGAACAGGATGCCGCGCGCCTCCGCCTCGGCGAGCGGCTCGCCGACGCCGCACGCGTGCGAGAGGACGAGGTTGCGCTGCAGGGCTTCCAAGCGCTCGTGCGAGATGCGCACGGAGGCGAGCTCGCCGAAGCCGGTGTTGACGCCGTACACCGGGCGGCCCGAGGCCAGCACGCGCTCGAGCGCGCGGCGCGACGCCGCGACGCGCGCGAGAGTGGGCCCCGGAAGAAGCGCGCGCCGCCTCCCCTCGGCGACCGACGCGAGGTCCTCGAGACGCGGCGCGGCGCCGAGCCTAAACGCGCTCGACGGCAAGAGCGACCGCCTCCCCGCCGCCGAGGCAGATGCCGGCGACGCCGCGCCTGGCTCCGCGCACCTTCAGCGCATTCAACAACGTGACGATGATGCGCGCGCCGGAAGCGCCCAACGGATGACCGAGAGCGACCGCGCCGCCGTGAACGTTGATCTTTTCGTGCGGTAGACCGGACAGCTTCGCCACGGCCAAAGTCACCACGGCGAACGCCTCGTTGACTTCGAACAAATCGACCGAGTCTTTCGACCAGCCGACCTTCTTCAGGAGCTTGTCGACCGCGCCGGACGGCGCGGTCGTAAACCACTTCGGCTCTTGGGAGTGCGTCGCCCAGCCGACGACGCGCGCGAGCGGCTGGCGGCCGGCGGCGCCCTTCGCCGACGAGAGCACGAGCGCCGCGGCGCCGTCGTTGAGCTTCGAGGCGTTCGCCGCCGTGATGGTTCCGTCCTTCTGGAACGCGGGGCGCAGCTTCCCGACCTTGTCGAGCTTCGCGCGTCCCGGCTCCTCGTCGAGCTCGACGCCGTCGACGGCGACGATCTCGCTCTTGAAAATCCCCTTCGCCTGCGCGTCGAGCGCGCGCTGATAGGACTTCACCGCCCACTCGTCCTGCATCTCGCGCGTGATCTGGTGCTCCTTCGCGCACAGCTCGCCGCAGTCGCCCATGTGCACGCCGTCATAGGGGTCTATCAGGCCGTCGCGCAGGATCGAGTCGATCAGCTTCGCGTCGCCGTAGCGGTAGCCGGTCCGCGCCTTCGCGAGCAGATAGGGCGCGTTCGACATCGACTCCATGCCGCCCGCGAGCGCGTAGTCCTCCTCGCCCAGCGCGATCGACTGCGAGGCCATCATCAGCGCCTTCATGCCCGAGCCGCAGACCTTGTTGACCGTCGTGGCGCCGACCGAGGCCGGGATGCCGGCCGCGATCGCGGCCTGGCGCGCCGGCGCCTGGCCCATGCCGGCCGGGATCACGCAGCCGAGCACGACCTCGCCGAGCTCCTCGGGCTTGAGCGCTGCGCGCGTCAGCGCCTCGGCCGCGGCCTTCGCCGCCAGTTGCGGCGCCGTCGAGTTCGCGAGCGCGCCGTTGAGCGAGCCGATCGGCGTGCGGGCGGCGGAAAGAATCAGGATTTCGTTCATATCGTCTCCGGTCGGTTCAGCTGCTGTAGTAGACGGCGCGGCCCGCGAGCCCGCACGCGCAGGCGATCGCGGCGCCGCCGTAGAAAGAGATCGGCGACAGGTCGAAGACGCGGCTGCGCCGCAGCCACGCCGTCACGCCGAGCCAGCCCGCCGCGAAAACCGCGGCCGTGACCGGGTTCGGCAGGAGAATGCACAGCGCGAGGACGAGGCGCTCGGACATCGCCAGGTATTTCTCGTCGAACGACGGGAAGCCGGCGCCGTTCGCGTCCTTCTCGATAAAGTAGACGAGCACGGTCGCCGCGTGCGTGACGAGCACGAACAGACAGCCGAGCGCGGGCCACTTCTCCGGAAAGACGGCGCCCAAGTCCGCCGATGACAAAGGCGTCGCACCGGAGGCCGAGGAAGAAATAATCAGCGGCGCGACGGCGAAGATGACCGCGTAGTGGAACGCTTGGTCCCAGAGGAAAAACGCCGTGTTGTCCGGCACGCGGTAGCGCTGGATCACGAACACGCGCCACCAATCTTCGAGGAGATGCGTCAGAAAGATCAGCACGATGCAGGCACAGCCGTTCAGATGAAGGCCGACGAGCGGAAAGTCCACCCAGGTCTGTCCCAGAAAGGGCCAGCATAGAGCGACGTAAAACACCGGGTGCATCAGGCAGTGCGCGAGCAGGCCCTTCGCGCTCGTGCGCTTCCAGTGGTGGATGAAGTCGGTCTGGAACGTGAAGTCGGCGAGCAGGTGGCCGAACAGCAGGCGCCAGAGAATTTCCATGCTATTTCGCCGTCAGGTTGAACACCCCGTCCCAGGCCGCGTCGGGCGGGATCGCGGCGTAGTCGCGGCTGAGGTTGCGGTAGAGCGAGGCGGGGCCGTCCTTGGGGAAGACCTTGAGGAATTCCTCGAAGGCGGGGAGCGCCTCGGCGTAGCGGCGCGCCTCGAACGCGGCGACGCCTTTCTCGTAGAGCGGCAGGCCCTTCGTCCACTCCGCGCCGAGCTTGTCCTTCTCGCCGAGCGGCTCGTAGACCGCGATCGGCGTCTCCTTGCCGACCACGCGCGCGCGGCCGAGGAAGCGCGCGACGACGCGGTCCTTCGCGCCCGCGTAGGTCGCCTCGCTGATCATGATCTTCGAGCCGAAGAACTTGTTGGCGCCCTCGAGGCGCGACGCGAGGTTGACCTCGTCGCCGATCACCGTGTACTGCAGCTTCTTCTGCGTGCCGGTGAGGCCGACCGTGGCCACGCCCGAGCTGATGCCGATGCGCGCGGCCGGGATCTCGGGCAGACCCTTGACGGTCTTGTTGAGCTCGCCGATCACGCGCTGGCAGTCGAGCGCGGCCAGGATCGCGTCCGCGCGGTGGTCCTTGTTCTCGACGGGAGCGTTCCAGAACGCCATGATGCAGTCGCCGATGTACTTGTCGATCGTGCCGTGGCGCTCGAAGATCGCGTCGCTGAGGGCGGAGAGGTACCGGTTCAGGAACTGGATCAGCTCGGTCGCGTCCATCTTCTCGGAGATGTTCGTGAAGTGCGCGATGTCGAGGAAGAAGATCGTGAGCTCGCGCTTCTCGCCGCCGAGCTTGACCTTCGACGGGTCCGCCGCCAGGTCCGCGACGACCTCGGGCGCCACGAATTGCCCGAAGAGGCTCTTGATCTGCTTCTTCTCCGCGCCCTCGGCGCGCGCGCGGTGCACGACGAGCACCAGGTACGAGGACACGAACGCGAACGCCGGCGGCACGAACTCGACGATCACGCCGCGGTGGAACATCCAGAAGGCGAAGAGGACCCAGCCCAGGAACGCCGCTCCCGCGGACGCCGCGCCGATCGACGGCGGGAGCTTCTGCAGCCAGTAGGTGAGCAGAACGGCCGCGAGGAGACCCAGCAAAGTGTAGAGCCGCAGCGGGGAGCGCATCGCGTCGCCGTTGAGGCTGTTGTCGATCGCGTGCAGGTGGAGCTCCGGCCCCGGCGCGTCGCCGAACGCGGTCGGGAACTTGTCGATGTAGAAGCCGAGCGCCGTGGAGCCGATGATGACGATCGAGCCCTTGAGCGCGTCGCGCTGCGCGGGCGAGAGCTTGCCGTCGAGCAGGTCGAGCATCGAGATGCGCCGGAACGGGGAGCAGATCTCGTCCTCGGTTTTGACGTCGGTGCGCGCCTCGCGCAGGAACTGCGCGCATTCCACGGGCCGCGCGTCCGCGGCCGCAGACGCTCCCGTTTCGTGGCGGTCCCAATGGACGGGCCGGCGCAGGTTGATCACGCGCATGTCGTCGCCGTAGGTCGCGCGGATCTCCTCCATGCTTTTGCCCTCGTGGGCGGCGAGCGCGGCGGCGGCGACGGAGGGCGCAACCGGCTTGCCGGTGACCGGATCGGGCAGGTCGCGGAAGAGCTGGAAGGTGCGGATGTGGTCGTCCGTCGAGCGGATGTAGTCGACGTTCGGCGAGCCGAAATAGCGGCCGGACTTGAGCAGGGCCGGAATGGGCAGGCTCGGCTTGCCCTCGGCCGCGCTGTTGGGAAAGGCGAACAGGTGGACGACGCGGCCGAAGCGCTTGGTCGCGTCCGCGAGCGCGGCGTCGACCTCCGGCTTCTGCTTCTCGAGGAACAGGACGTCGAAGATCACGGTGTCGACGCCGAGCGCCTTCATCTTGTCGAGCGCCTGCGCGTACTCGGTGCGCGGCAGCGGGAAGCCGTGCTTGCGCACGGTTTCGTCGTCGACCGCGAGCAGGATCAGGCGCTTGTCGCCGGGCTTGAGCTCCACGCGCTGGACCTTGAACATGAAGTCGTGCCAGAGGCCCTGCACGTTGGTGAAGACGCCGTTGATGCCCAGTCCGAACAGCATCGGCATATACAGCCCGACCAGCACGACGGCGTAGAGCCACGAGAAGATCTTGGGGAAGCGGTCTTGAGGGGGCACGACGCAATTCTAGCTTTCGTCCCGGAGGGGCACAAGGGGCGGGCGCAAAAGAGGCCCGGCCCCACCAACCATCCTACCCCTCTATCCCGAGGATGGCGAGTTGAGGCCGGGCGAATCGTCCTTTTGCTGCTCGTCGGAGCGGAGTCTTGCTCGTCCGTCCCGCCGCCGATAGACTCAGTATAGCAGGACCGCGCGGCTTGTCAAGACCCAGACCCTTGACGTGTCCACAAAGCCTTCGCGTCGCGCACGATCGTCTGCTCGCGGCTCTGGCCGACGGAGACGATCAGGATCGGCACGCCGAGCTTCTTCTCGACCGCGAGCACGTACTCGCGCGCGCCGCGCGGAAGATCCGCGAACTTGCGCACGCCCTTGAGGTCCCCCGAGAAGCCCGGGAAGCTTTCGTACACGGGCTCGACTTCCAATTGGCCTCGGCGCGACACCGGGAACTCGGCGACCTTCTTGCCGTCGAGCTTGTAGCCCACGCAGACCTTGATCGGATGCACGCCGGAGAGCGTGTCCAGCTTGGTCATCGTGAAGGACGTCAGTCCGTTCATGCGGATCGCGGCCTTGAGCTGGGGGACGTCGAGCCAGCCGATGCGGCGCGGGCGGCCGGTCGTCGTGCCGTACTCCTTTCCGACCTCGCGGATATAATGCGCGAGGTGGCCGTCCACCTCGGTCGGGAAGGGACCGAGGCCCACGCGCGTCGTGTACGCCTTGGTCACGCCGTTGACCGCGGTGATCGCGGTCGGACCGACGCCGGAGCCGACGCAGGCGCCGCCCGCGATCGGATTCGACGAGGTCACGAACGGATACGTGCCGTGGTCGAGGTCCAGCATGGAGCCTTGCGCGCTCTCGAGAAGGAGCTTGGCGCCCTTGCGCCGCGCCGCGTCGAGCAGCAAGCCCGTGTCCGCGGCGAAGCCGGCCAGGAACTTGCGCCGCGCCTCGTAGCCGTCGAACACCTCCTCCTCGATCGCCTTGAGCGGCTTGACCTTGGCGAGCTCGGCGGCGCGAACCTTCAGGTTCTGGCGCACGAGCTTGCGGAAGGCCTCCGCGTCCAGGTAGTCGGCCACCCGGATGCCGATGCGCGCGACCTTGTCCTCGTAGCACGGGCCGATGCCCTTCTTCGTGGTGCCGATCCCGCGCCCGCCCTCCTCGCGCAAGGTGTCGAGGTAGACGTGGTAGGGCAAAATCACGTGCGCCGCGAGGCTCAAGAACAGCCGGCCCTTGACCTTGATGCCGCGTCCCTCGAGCATCTTGATCTCCTCGACGAACGCGCGCGGGTTGACGACGACGCCGTCGCCGATCACGTTCTTGACGCCGGGCTGCAGGATGCCCGACGGGATCAAGTGCAGAGCGTACTTCTGGCCGTCGAAGACGACCGTGTGGCCGGCGTTGTCGCCGCCCTGGTAGCGCACCACCCAATCCGCGCCTTCGCCGAGGAAATGCACGATCTTCCCCTTCCCTTCGTCTCCCCACTGCGCCCCGACCACCACGAGTGCCGGCATGAATGTCTCCTGTGCGTCCTTATGAGCCTTTGAAAAAGCGCCGCCACCACGAGCCGTCGCCGCGTCCGTGCGCGGCGCCGCGCTCCGCGCGCAGGCGGCGGTCCGCCGGGACCACGCCGTCGCCGGCGACGCCGATCGCGAAGCGCGCGCGCACGAGCACGCCGCCCTCGACGGACTCGATCGCCTCGACGGGCGCCTCGATGGGCATCGGCCCCTGCGCGGTGAGGCCGCCGAAGAGGCGCGCGAGGTACTGCGCGATGTCGCGCGCGTCGACGATACGCGCGGAGACCAGATCCCCGGCGCGCAGCTCGGAGGCGGGAATGCCCTCGGCGTCCTCCTCCAGAGCGATGCGCAGCACGAGCAGATCCTCGAGCGGCGCGGGGCGCGGCGTGCGCCCGCGCGGCACGGACGGCGCCGGCGCCTTGCGCAGGGACTGGAACTGGCCGAGGTCTAAAATATCCTTCTTGAGCTTGAGCTCCAGGCCGAGGTCGCGGAAGTGCGCGCGCAGCGGGCCGACGAGCTCGGCCGCGGCTTCCTCCGACGGGGCCTCGCGCAGGCGGTCGTAGGCCTCCGGCGGGGCGGCGCGGAAATGCGCGGCGAGGCGCTGCTCCGTCTCCAGGCTCTCGGCGGGAAGGCTTCCGTCCCAGAGCCGGCAGCCGTACAGGTGCTTCTCGAAAGCGAACCAATCCTCTTCCAGGCCGACCGCGCACACCGCGGGGTCGTAGGACATCACGGCGCGCGCGCGCAGGACCTTGCGCGACTTGAGATTGAGCACGACGAGCGCCAGCCCGTGCTGGTTCGCCGCCGGAAGCACGAACTTGGCCTTCAGCGCGCAGATGTCGCGCAGGAGGCGCGGGATCTGGCGCACGGCCTCCTCGAAGTCGAAGCCGCACATCTCGAGCGCCAGCTCCGCCTCGCCGCGGTCGCACCCGGTCTCCTCCATCAGCAGCTCGATTTTTTCCTTCACGCCGCGCTCCGGGAGGCCGCGGAGCCGCGCGGGTGCGAGCCGTCGTAGACGTCGCGCAGCCTCTGCAGCGAGACGTGCGTGTAGATCTGGGTCGTGTTCAAGTTCGCGTGGCCGAGCATCTCCTGCACCTCGCGGATGCTGCAGCCGCGGTTGAGCAGGTGCGTGGCGAAGCTGTGGCGGAACGCGTGCGGCGTCACGTTCTTGAGCAAAGCCGAGCGCCGCACCCAGCGGCGCACCACGAACGCCACGCCCTCGTGCGAGAGGCGCGCGCCGCGGCCGTTCACGAACAGCGGCTCGCCGTCCGCGGGTCCGCCGCGCCCGCGCAGGGTCTCGCGCAGGCAGGCCAGCGCCGTGTTTCCGACGGGGACCAGTCTTTCTTTCGATCCCTTGCCGAACACGCGCACGGTCCCGGAGAGGAAGTCCACGTCGCCGACGTTGAGCGCGGAGGCCTCGGCGCGGCGCAGGCCCGACGAGTAGAGCAGCTCCACGAGCGCGCGATCGCGCGCCGCGGCCGCGTCCGCGCCGACCGGCGCCGCGAGCACCTGCTCCATCTCCGCCTCGGTGAGGAACTTGGGGAGAACGCGCGTCTTCTTGGGCATCGTGATGCCGAGGAACGGGTCGCGCTTGAGCTCCCCCTCCGCGCGCAGGAACTTGACGAACTGGCGCACGGCCGACGCCTTGCGCAGGATCGTCGCGCGCGCGGCGTTCGCCGCCTGCAGGTCCGCGAGCAGGCGCCGCACGTGCGCGCGCTCGATGTCGGCCGCGGGCAGGCCCGGGAACTTGGCCGCGAAGCCCTCCAGGTCGGCGCGGTAGGCGCGCAAGGTGTGCGCGGAGCCGACTTTGGCCGCGCGCAGGCGCGTCAGAAAACGCTCGAGCTGGAGCTGGATGGCCGTCTCCCCCGGACCCGCGGTTAAGCCGCCGCCGGAGGCGGAGGCGTCGCCGGCGCGGCGCCGCCCGCGGCCAGGCGCTTGGCGATGAGCTCGGCGCGCAGGGCCTCGCCCTCCGTCTTGAGCTTCTCGCCCTCGTCCTTCGACACGGGCTTTAAGTTGCGGCACTTCGGGTAGCCCGGGCAGGTGAGGAAAAAGCCGCGCTTGCCCACGCGCAGCCACATGGGGCGCTGGCACTTGTTGCACGCCCGCGTGGTCTGCAGGGGCCGCGAGCCCTCGATCTTCTTGCCGTCCGCGTCGAGCGAGAAAGTGTTCTTGCACTCCGGGTAGCCCGAGCACGCCATGAAGCGGCCCTTGCGCCCGGTGCGGATCACCATGTCCTTGCCGCACAGGTCGCAGGTCTCCCCGGTCTTCTCGAGGACGACCTTCTGGCCTTCGGGCGTCAACTGGATCTTGCCCTTGCACTTGGGGAACGTCGAGCAGGACAGGTACTTGCCGAAGCGGCTCTCGCGGATCAGCATCGGCTCGTTGCAGAGCGGGCACTTCTCGTCGGACATCTTCGGCTCGATGCGCGACGTCGTCATCTGCGTCGTCGCCAGGTCCAGAGCCTTCACGAACGGGTCGTAGAACTCGTGGACCACCCCCGCCCACGCGGCGTTGCCCTCGGCGATCTGGTCGAGCTTCGCCTCGACGTCCGCGGTGTAGGTGAGGCTGACGACGTCCGGGAAATGCTCCTTGAGCTTCTCGGTGACCAGCATGCCGAGCTCGGACGGAATCAGCTTGCGGTCCTTCATGTTGCGGCGCACGTAGCCGCGGTCCACGACGGTCTTGATCGTCGGGGCGTAGGTGGACGGTCGGCCGATGCCGTGCTTTTCCATCGCGCGGATCAAGCTCGCCTCGTTGTAGTGCGGCGGAGGGCTGGTGCGGTGCTCCTCGGGCTTGAGCTCGACGAGCTTGAGCACGTCGCCGACCGCCAGCGGCGGCAGGCGGCTGCCCTCCTCTTCCTCGGGCTCGTCGTCCTCGGGCTCCTCCCCCTCGACCTTCGGGGCGTCGCGGTAAACGCGCAGGAAGCCCTCGAACTTCAAGGTGCGGCCCGTGCAGTGGAACACCGCGTCGCCGTTCTCGATGTCCGCCGAGGCCGTGTCGTAGACGGCCTCGATCATCTGCGACGCGACGAAGCGCTTCCAGATGAGGTCGTAGAGACGGACCTGGTCGGGGTTGAGGAACTTGCGCACCTCGTCGGGCGTGCGCAGGACGCTCGTCGGGCGGATCGCCTCGTGGGCCTCCTGCGCGCCGCGCGACTTGGTCTGGTACGTCGGCGCAGTCGCGGGGCGGAACGTCCCGCCGTAGGTCTCGGCCACGTACGCGGCGCACTCGTCGGCCGCGCTCTTCGCGATCGAGAACGAGTCAGTGCGCATGTACGTGATCAGACCGACCGGCTCCTTGCCGCCGAGGTCGACGCCTTCGTAGAGCGACTGCGCGACGCGCATCGTGCGCTCGGCCGCGAAGCCCATTTTTTGAGAAGCGGCCTGCTGCAACGTCGACGTGGAGAATGGCGGCGGCGGACGCCGTCGGACTTCCTTCTTCTCGACTTCGAGGACCTTGAACGGGCGGTCCTGCAGCGGGCGCGAGACCGCGTCCACGTCCTCGGCCGTGCGCAAGGTCGTCGCCTTGACGCGGTATTGCTCGGAGAACAGCTCGTACGTGCGCGTGGACTCGACCTTCACGCCTTTCCACAGCGCGAGTTTCGCGTCGAACACCGGCGGCGCGCCCGGCTTTTCGAGAGCCGCGGTCAGCGACCAGTAGCCCTCGGACGTGAACGCCTTGATCTCGTGCTCGCGCTCGGCGAGCAGGCGCACCGCGACCGACTGCACGCGGCCCGCGGAGAGCCCGCTTTGGATCTTGGCCCAGAGCAGCGGCGAGAGCTTGTAGCCGACGAGGCGGTCGATCACGCGCCGCGCCTGCTGGGCGTGGACGAGGTTCTCGTCGATCGCGCGCGGGTCGGCGATGGCGGCATTGATGGCGCCGGGCGTGATCTCGTGGAAGGTGATGCGCTTGACCTGGTCGGGCTTGAGCTTCAGCATGTCGACCAAGTGCCACGCGATCGACTCACCCTCGCGGTCATGGTCGGTCGCGAGGTAGACGTACTGGGCCTTCGCGACCAAGGTCTTGAACTCGGCCAGGATCTTCTTGGCGCGCGGCAGGACGACGTACTGCGGCGCGAAGTTGTCCTCGACGCTGACGCCGATCTTGCGCACCGGGAGATCGCGGACGTGTCCGAAGGAAGACTTCACGATGAAATCGTTCTTGAGGAAGCGTGAGATCGTCCGCTCCTTGGCGGGCGACTCGACGACGAGGAGGCTCGGACCCGTGCGCGGCTTCGATGCGCCCGAACCCTTCTTGGGCGCCTTGGCGGCTTTCGGCTCGACGGCCGTTGGCTCCGGAGCGGCCTTCGGCTCCGCGGCGACCTTCGGCGCCTTCGGAGCCTTGGCCTGCACGGCCTTGGCGGCCTTCGGAGTTTTCTCAGAGGGTTTTTTTGGCATAGCGTTGACCGGGGACGGCGCAGACCAAATCTTTGAGTTCCAGCCCGAACATTATAGTGGAAAGGCGAGGGGTGTCAAGTCCCGTCATCCGGCCCAGTTCATCTAAGGAAAGAGAATCCCCGCCGAGAAGCCGGAGCACCCGCGCCTCTTCTCCTTCCCCGCAAGCCGCCGCGCGCGGCCGCGCCGCGGGCCTCAATCCCGCCCCGGCCGGCAGGACGGCGAGCACGTCCGCGGCGCCCGCCGCCAACCGCGCGCCGTCGCGCAGGAGGCGGTGCGGCGCCTCGCTGAGCGGGGAATCGACGGGGCCGGGGACAGCGAGCACCTCGCGTCCGTATTCGGCGGCTTTTTGCGCGGTCTGCAGGGACCCTGAGCCTCCGGTGCCCTCGACGAGGACCGTCGCCCAGGACAAACCGGCGATGATGCGGTTGCGCCGCGGGAAGGAATCTCGGCGCGGCCGAGCCCGGAGCGGGTATTCGCTGACGAGGGCGCCGCCCTCGTCGGGAATGCGACCCGCGAGGTCGCGGTTCTCCGGGGGATAGATCTGATCGAGTCCCGAGCCGAGCACGGCCCAGGTCGCCCCGCCGGCGGTCAGCGCGGCCTCGTGCGACTCCGCGTCGATACCGCGCGCGAGCCCGCTGACCACGGTCACGCCGCGGCGCGCCAGTTCGGCCCCGAGGCGACGCGCGACGCGCCGCCCGTAAGCCGTCGGCGCGCGCGAGCCGACGACGGCGACCGACGCCGAGTCGCGCAGCTCGCCGCGCACGTAGAGCGCGAGAGGCGCGTCGGGAACGACGGCGAGCAGTTCCGGGTAATCGGGCCGGCCGCGCGCCAACAGACGGATGCCGAGCGCTTCGCAGCGCCGGCGCTCGGCATCGACGTCGAAAGAGAGCGCCTCGCGCCGCCAGCGCGCGGCGCGTTCCGCGCCGACATGAGCCGCGGCGGCCCAGTCCGCGTCGCCGGACGCGGCGAGTCCCTCCGGACCGAGCTTCTCGAGGAGAGACGCGCAGCGGTCGGGCTCCGCGTAAGCGACCGCGTTGAGACGCAGGAGCCAGTCGTCGGTCGCCGCGTTCACAGCAACTCGTCCGAGAGACCGCGCGGCTTCGCGGGAAAAGACGCCGGGGCCGCGGCGGTGCGCGCCGGACGCGGACGCTCGGCCGCGCGCGGTCGCGATTCTTCATGAAGCAAACCGACGGCCGCGGCGCCGGACGCGAGGCGATGGACCGCGCGCAGCAGCTCCGGATCGCGGGTGAGCGCCGACCAGGCCGCGGGAACGAGGCCGGCCGCGACGACCAGCTCGACGGGGTCGGTCTCGAGAGCGCGCGCGAGGCGCTGGAGCGCGCCCTCGTCGGAGGGCGGCGCGCGCTTGCCGGCGAGGATCTTGGACAGCAGGGACGGGTCCACCTCGGCGCGGCGGCAGAGCTCGCGCAGGCCGAGTCCGCGGCGTTCCATCGCCGCGACGACGACGCGGGCGAACGCGCGCGACGCGCCGCTCATCGCTGCTCCTCGAGCGCCGCGCGCAGCCGGTCGAGGCCGCGGTACTGCAGGGCCTCGACGAGATGCTCCGCGCCGACGAATTCGGCGCCGGCGAGATCGGCGATCGTGCGCGCCACGCGCAGGACGCGGTCGAGCGCACGCGCCGAAAGCGCGGCGCGGCTTTCCGCCGCGGCGAGCACCGCGAGCCCGTCGGGCTTGAGGCGCGCGTGGCGCCGCGCGTCGGCGCCGTCGACGAAGGCGTTGAGCGCGGCTGGAGCGTCGCCGAGACGCGCGCGCTGGCGCGCGCGGGCCGCGTCCACGCGCTTGCGCGCCTCGCGCGTGCCCCCGGACGGCGAGGCGGCGGACGCCCAATCGTCGAAGGCGACCGCCGACACCTCGACTTGCAGGTCGATGCGGTCGAGCAGCGGGCCCGACAGCCGTCCCAGGTAGCCCGCGACCTTGTTCGCCGGGCAGACGCACGCGCGGCGCGGATGACCGCGCCAGCCGCACGGGCACGGGTTCGTGGCGGCGACGAGCAGGAAGCGCGCCGGATACTCGAGCGAGTCCTTCGCGCGCGCGACGCGCACCACGCGCTCTTCGAGCGGCTGACGCAGCGCCTCGAGCGCGGGACGCGGGAACTCGGCGAGTTCGTCGAGGAACAGCACGCCGCCGTGCGCGAGGCAGATCTCCCCGGGGCGCGCGGCGGGGCCGCCGCCGACGAGCGCCGCCGCCGACGTCGCGTGGTGCGGCGCGCGGAAGGGCCGTCGGCGCAGGAGTCCGCCGACCGGCACGCGCCCAAACGCGGACTGGACCATCGTGATCTCGACGGCCTCGGCCTCGCTCGGCGGCGGCAGGAGCCCGGGCAGGCGGCGCGCGAGCATCGACTTGCCGGTGCCGGGCGGCCCGATCAACAGCAGGTTGTGGCCGCCGGCGGCGGCGATCTCGAGCGCGCGCTTGGCCAAGGTCTGGCCGCGCACGTCGCAGAGGTCCAGGGACGCCTCATCCGACGTCTTTCCATACGCAACATCCTCGACCTCATTTCGCTGCGCCGGCGCAGGCGCGGCGGCGGGGCGGGAGCGGCCGCCGAGAAGGTCGACGGCCTCGCGCAGGTCGCAGACCGCGAGCGCCTTCAGTCCCGAGGCCGCGGCTTCCTCCGCGTTCTCCGCAGGGACGACGATCGCCGCGAAGCCTTCGGCGCGCGCGCGCGCGGCCATCGCGAGCACGCCGGGCACCGGACGCACGCGGCCGTCGAGGGACAGCTCGCCGACGAAGCACCAGGACGTCTCCCATTCCCCCGCCGGCGCCTGGCCGGACGCCGCGAGCAACGCGAGCGCGATCGGCAAGTCGTAGTGGCTGCCCTCCTTGCGCGGCCGCGCGGGCGCGAGGTTGACCGTCACGCGCCGTGAGGGGAATTTGAAGCCCGAGTTGCGCACGGCGGCGGCGACCCGCTCGCGCGATTCCTTGACGGCGTGGTCGGGAAGCCCGACCGTCGCGAACGACGGCAGTCCGCCGGCCAGGTCGAGCTCGACGACGACGGGGAAGCCGTCGACGCCGCGCAGGCCCAGGCTATGGACGCGGGAAAGCATCGGTCTCCACTCCCGGCAATGGGCCCTCGATGAACACTTCGCGCAGCTCCGAGTCGATGCCCGTGATGTTCAGCGACGGCGCGGCGTGCATGAGACGCGCGACGAGTTCCTCGGGCGAGAGCCCGTGCACGAACGCCCAGACGTCGACGGAGTCGTAGGGACCGTTCCAGGCATAGAGCGTCGCGCCTTCGACGCCCGGCACGCGCCGCAGGACGGCGAGCAGGCTGCGGATGCGCGAGACGCTCTTTGGCCCCTGCAGCATGAACGCGACGTTCGTGCGCCCGTCCCGGCGCGACTGAATGCGCGCCTTGATCTGGCCGGCCGCCTTCTGCGCGACCTGCTCGAGCGCGGACTCGTACGCCGCGCTCGTCGAGACGTCGACCGCGCTTTCGACGAGCGAAAATTCCACGGGCACGCTCGAGTAGCCGATCTCGTAGAAGCGCCCCGAAAACCGCGCCGTGCCCCGATACGCGGCCGTTCCGGTCTCGCGCCCGACGGCGCCTTCGGCGGAGCCGGCGACCACCCAGCCCCAGCCGCCGCGTTCGGCGGCGACCACCGTCTCCAGCTCCGGGAGGACCTTGAGGCGGTCCTTGTCCTTCGTCGCCGGGTCGAACGCGTCGTGCAGGTCGCGCGCCTGGATGCCGGCGCCGAACAGCGCCAGCCGCAAGGTATCGCCGACGACGAGGTCCCCGGCGCTCAGCGGCCGGTCTTGACTGCCGAGCGCGACGAGAACCTTCTCCTGGCCGGACGCGTACCCGGGCGGCCGGACCAGGTCCGTCTCCACGAGCACGGGAGCGAGCTTGTCCGGCAGAACCTCGACGACGGCCAGTCCGGTCCGCGGCAGGCGCTCGCGACCGACGAATTCCTTCAAGTGCTTGAACACGAGCCGGTCGAGCGTCTCCCGCGAGTGCGGCCGCGTGACGTCGGACAGATACAGCGGGAGGAAGGTCTCGATCGCCTCGCGCCGCGCGGCCTCCGGCGCGTGCGCGTTCACGCGGATCGCCAGGCCCGTCTCGGTCGGTCCCGGCTGAAGCCGGTGCCACGAGGCGCAGCCCGACGCCGACAGGACGGCCAGCAAGACGAAAGCGGTCTTTCTCATTGAGCGGACTCCTCTTCTCGCGCCGTGGGGACGACGAAGTGGAACGTGGTGCCGCGGCCCACTTCGGACTCGAACCAAATCTTGCCGCCGTGCTTGGAGACGACCTCGCGCGCGATCGCAAGGCCCAGGCCCGTGCCGGGCGCGTTGACCTCGCCGCGGTTCGACGCGCGGTAGAAGCGCTCGAACAATTTCTCGCGGTCCTGCTCCGGAATGCCGATGCCGTCGTCGCTGACCGAGATCATCAGGAACTCGCCCTTCTCGCGCGCGTCGATGACGATGCGGCCGCCGGGACGCGTGAACTTCACCGCGTTGGAGACCAGATTGTCGGTCACGAGCGAGAGCCAGCGCGAGTCGCCGAGAACCTTGAGCGCGCGCGCGGGCCGGTTCCAGACGAGGTTCTTCCCGCCCTCGGCGGCCGCGGGCTGGTGATTGTCGACGCTCTGCGACACGAGCTCGACGAGGTCCAGCGGGCGCAGCTCCATCTTCGCGCCTCCTTCGAGGCGCGACAGGTCGAGCAGGTCGGACACGAGTCCGGCCAGGCGCTTCGCGGCGGCCTTCGCGATTTGAAGAAATTTCATCTGTTGTTCGGTGACGGGTCCGGTCTCTCCGTCGAGCATGACGCTCAAGAATCCGGTGATCGTGGTCAGCGGCGTCTTGAACTCGTGGCTCACGGTCGACACGAACTCATCTTTCATACGATTCAGGGCGGCTAATTGTTCCGTCGTTTCGGAAAGTCTTCGATTTAGTATCGCGGTCTCGACGAGGATCGCCGCCTCCTCCGCGACCACGGTGACGAGCGCCAGCGCCTCCGGCGTGAACGCGTTGCGCCGCCGGCTGCCGACGCGCATGACGCCGAGCACGCGGTCCTCGACGACCAGAGGAACGACGAGCAGCGAGTGCACGCGCCAGAGCCGGACCAGGCGCTGGATGACGCCGGGATCGTTCTGCGCGTCGCCGCTGACGAAGGGCTGGCGCGTCTTGAAGACGCGGACGGAGGACGCGCGGTCCTCGGTCAGCGGCAGGCGGTAGAACATCTCCTCCTCGTCGAGCCCGTACGCGCCGGGCTGGGTCGCCAGCTCGCCGGTCGCCTCGTCGACGGTCAGGAAGGCCACGAGGTCCGCCTCGATCGCGCGCGCGACGATCGCGCCGACCGCGGCCAGCGCGCCGCCGCGCTCCGCGCGGTTGACGAGCGCGATCGCGACGTCGTGGAGGGTGCGCACCTCCTTCGATTTGCGGATCAGGCGGTCGTGCGTATGGGTCAGCTCCTCCATCGCGGCCGTGAGGCCGCCCTGCAGGCGCTCGCGCGTCTCGAAGAGACGCGTCAGCCGCTCGGCGAGCGCGGCGGCCGCGCGCAGCGCCGCCGCCGCCATCGCCGCGTCCTCGCGCGCCGCGGCGAGCTCCGGACCCGGCGCGCACTGCGCGACGATCAGCGCGCCGGAGCCGTCCTCTCCGCTCCAGCCGCGCGCGTCCGCCGCCGTGTAGCCGAGATCGGCGAGCGCGCCGCCGAGAAGGTCCGTGTCGCGGCCGCCCGCGCGCTCGAGCTCCCAAGAAGCCTCGCCGTCCGCGGCCGCGCGCGCGAGCAGGCCGCCTTCGAAGCGGAGCGCCGCGAGCGGCACGCGCGCCCACGCCCCCCCGCGGTGGGCGAGCAGCTGCGCGCGCCCGTCGGGAGCGCGCGAGACCGCGGCGAACGCGAGGCCCGGGTGCAGCCGGTAGAGCTCGTCGAGCGCGCGGCCCGCCGCCTCGGCGAGCGCGTGCGCGGGACGCTGGGAGAACGAGTTGGCGTCGAACAGCCGGCCGGCCAGCGCGCGCGCGGCCTCGAGCTCGGCCGCCTTGGCGCGCAGCGCGCGCTCGAGCGGCAGCAGCCGGCGGAACAGGAAGAGCCACCAGGCTCCGGCCGCGGCCGCCGCGGCGACGAGAATTCCCGCCGCGACGAGCGCCGCGTTCGAGGGCCCGTTCATCGCGGGCGCGGCGCGGAGGCGAAGTCCAGGTGCGCGTTCAGGTAGTGGGCCGGCGTGGTGATCCCGCCGAACGGAATCCAGCCCATCTCCACGCCGATGTTCTCCAGAATGCGCCGCACGGCGTGAGAGAACTCCGCCGACCGGGGACCGAGCGGCGAGTCCGGCGTGGGGCCGAGCACGAGCGCGCGGGTGACGCCCGCGCGGAAGCAGATGTCGCCGATGAGGAACGGCGCGCCGAAGGGCTGCTGAGAGTCGTAGCTCTCCCAAAGGGCGTGGCGATAGGAATGCCGGAAGCCGTACTTCGCGCCCGTCTCGTGGAATTGGGAGGCCGTGAACGTGCTGAGCCCGATCTGATCCTTCGGGACGATCACCGCGAGCGGCGCGGCGCCTGCGGCCGCGGGCGGAGGCTGGAACGCGGCACCCGGCTTCGGCGCCTCGCCGCCGCCCGCGAGCACGGGCTCGTAGATCAGCGGCAGCATGTCCGACACCGCGGAGGGCTGGCCCGCGGCCTCACGAATCTCTTTGAACGTCGTCAGGCGCCGCAGCCACAGCGCGAGATCTTGATAGCCCCACTGCGAGAGCTTCTCGTGGAGCAGCGCCAGCTCGTCGACGGCGAATTTTCCGCCCGCGCTCTCGGTCGCCGCGCCGATCAAGTCTTTCTGCGCGGCCGGGTTCGGGATCTTGAGGTCGACGGACCAGCCCTTCGAGAACGAGAACTTCAGGGCCTCCTCGAGCGCGCCGAGAGCGCGCGGCGGATAGCCGGACGTGATCACGACCTGCTGCTGGCGGTCGAAGAAGATCTTGAAGATCTTGGCGAGCGCGTCCTTATTTTGGTCCGAGACGGCCATCAGGTGAATATCGTCGACGAGCAGCGCCTTCGACTCGACGGCCTTCTTCTCGATCTCGGCGAACGTCTTCGCGGCCAGCGCGTTGTTGACGCCGCGCGAGAGGCGCGGGCCCGACGTGATGAAGATGCCGGCTCCGCCGAGCCCCTTCGACAGCGACGTGCCGATCGCGTGGAGCAGATGCGATTTGCCGGTTCCGGGAACTCCGAACAGGAAAAGCGGATTGTACATCGTCCCCGGGGAAGCGTTGACCTGCGTGGCCGCCGCGTGCGCGAAGCGGTTGTAGGCGCCGACGAGCAACGTCTCCATCGTCCAAGCCGTGCGCAGAGTCAGCGCGTACGCGGGCTCCGCCGAAGACGCGGCCGGGACGGGAACGGGCGTGGCGGCCAGGGGCTCCGGCGCCGGCGTCGGCATCGGCGCCGGCGCGACGGGAGGCGCGACGACGGCCGGCGGCGGCGTCGCCGCGACGGGCTCCGGCGCGGGCGGCTCAGGAACGATCGGCGCAGGAACGACCGGCGCCGGGGCGACGGGCTCGGGCGCCAGAGGGATCAGCGCCGGGATCTCCGGCATCTGCGGCTTGAGCTCGGGAATCTCCGGCGCCGGGACACCAGGAGACGGCGGCAGCGGAATCGGCAGGGGCACGGGCGCCGGCTCCAGCGCGGGCACCGGCACCGGCGGCAGGAGAGAGGGCGCCGACTCCGGCGGCGTCGCCGGCGGCGGCTGCAGGCTGATCGGCGCGGGCAGGGACGAGGGCTCGAGCGCCGGCGGCGCAGCGAGAGCCGCCGGAGCCGGCGCCGCGGCGACGGTCTCGGGCACGGACGGCGACGCGGCCGGCTTCCTCTCGCCCGCGGGCGCCGCCTGCCTCAGCCACGACTCGAGCCGCTCGCGCGCTTCGGCGTTGAGCCGGTGCACGACGAGGCTCAGATTGAAATCCTCGCCTTGGTACGGGACGGGACGCCCGAGCAGAGCGCCGAATTTTTTGAGGAGCGCGGCCACGTCGGACGGCCCGCCGCGCATCAGCAGCAGATGGCGTTCAGGGTCGTCGGCGGTCTGTGTCGGTCTCAGCTCCCATCTATCCATCGCGCTCACCGGGCAGCAGCATCATGTCCACGATGATGTCGACCGCCGCGGACTTCTTCTGCACGTCGCCCGGAGAAACGGAGCGGAAGAGCATCCCCGCGCGCGAGCACGCCTCGGCCATCGCGTCGACGCGCTGAGGCGGCCAGCCCTCGACGATGGCCAAGATCGCGACGACCTTGAGCCGCGCGGCTTCCTCGTAGAGCGCGTCGGGATCGCTGGCGCCGGCGACTTCCGCGCTCATCACTTCGCGCAGGTACAGCGGCTTTTTCGAGACGGTCTTGGCCACCTGCGAGAGGAACGTGGAGAACGTCTTGCGCGCGTCGGCGCAGGAGAACGTGTACAGGAACGCGACGCGGCGGATCTGCTCCTTCGGCGTCGCGGGCGGCACTTCGCCGCCGCCGATCGTCGCTCCCGACGCGGCCGTGGATGGGACGTTCGCCGCGACGGGGACGGGGGCCGGCGCGGGCGGCGGCACCGGCGCAGGCGCGGGTGCCGGCGGCGGAACAGGCGCGGGCGCCGGCGGACGCGGCGGCGGCGCGGGAGCGGGCGGCGGCGGCGCCGGCGGTCGCGGCGGCGGCGCGGGCGCCGGCGGCGGCGGAGCCGGACGCGGCGGCGGCGCCGGCGCGGGAACGGGCGCGGGCGGCGGCACGACCGGAGCCGGCGGCGGCGGGACCGGGCGCGGCGCGGGCGTCGGCGTGAGCGGCGGCAGGGCCGCGGCCGGAGACTCGGTCACGGGCGGCGGCAGGGGATCGGCCGACTTCTTGATATGCAGGACCTGGGTCTTGTCTTCGCCGCCGGCCAGCGCCTCCGCCGACAGCAAAGACTCGGGACTCGGCGGCGGAGTCGGCGCCGGCGCGGGGGCGGGGGCCGGCGCGGGCGCAGGCGGTTTCGGCGGCGCAGCCGGCACCGGTGCGGGAGCCGGTGGAGGCGCGGGACGCGGCGCCGGCGGCGCAGGCGCGGGCTTCGGCGCAGGCTCGGCGGGCTTGGGCGGCGATCCCGCCGCCGTTCCCAGGTCGGAGAGGATCGCGTCTAGCTCGGAGAGGATGCCCTTGATGTCGTCGGGCTGGCTTTTCGGCTCGTCCGCCATCAGATGCCGCCGCTCTCCAAGCCCTTCAAGCGCAACGCGACGTCTTCGGCGTTCGTCGCCTCTTCGAGGACCGTCTTGTCCGAGATCTTGCCCTCGCCGAACAGACGGAGGAGATCCTGGTCGAAAGTGTGCATGCCGTAGTAGGCGCCGCCCTCGAGGACTTTGCGCAGCTCGGCGAGCTTGCCTTCCAGCAGATGGCGGCGCACGAGACTGTTGGCGATCATGACCTCGGTCGACGGGTAGCGCGTCTTGCCGTCCTTGGACACGACGAGGCGCTGGCCGACGACGCCCTTCAGGCAGTTCGCGAGCTGCTGGCGCACCTGGCCGTGCTGGTGCGCGGGATAGCTGTCCACGATGCGGTCGACGGTCTGCGTCGCGTCGAGCGTGTGGATGGTCGAGATCACGAGATGGCCCGTCTCGGCCGCGGAAATCGCGGCCTGCATCGTCTCGAGGTCGCGCATCTCGCCGATGACGACGACGTCGGGGTCCTGGCGCAGGATATGCTTGAGCGCGTTCGGGAACGAACGCGTGTCCAGGCCGACCTCGCGCTGGACGATCGTCGACTTGATGTCCGAATGGTAGTACTCGATCGGATCCTCGACGGTGATGATCCGGTACTGATAGGTCGCGTTCAAATGATTGAGAAAGCTGTTGAGCGTCGTCGTCTTGCCGGCACCCGTGATGCCCGCGAACAACACCAGTCCGCGGCTCTCCTTGCCGAGCTTGTTCATCGATTCGACGGGAAGATTCAGTTCCTCGAAGCTGCGCACGTTCAGCGGGACGACGCGCAAAGTGAGTCCGATCGTTCCCTTCTGGCGGTAGATGTTGACGCGGAAGCGCGCGATGCCCGCCAAGCTGTAGGCGAGGTCCATCTCCATCGTCTGCTCGAACTGGTCGGCCTGGTCCTTGCTCATCAGCTGATAAGCGACGACCTTGACCTCTTCCGCCGACATCTTCTGCAGATTCGTGGCCAGAATCATCGAGCCGCGCACGCGCAGAGCAGGAACGGAGTCGGCCTTAAAGTGGATGTCGGAGATATCCTTCGCGACCATGAGCGTCAGGAGATTCTTAATGTCAATCGGCATAATTTATTTGACTGCTGTCATTCCTGGACGATTTCTATTCCTTTTAATGTCAGCCAGTCCGCAGCCTGCGGGCTGATGATCGAATTCAGGGGAATTGTAAGGCGTTTGCTCCCGGCCGTCAACCTCTTTTTTATTTCCGACTCGGAAATGAAACAACGGCCCCTCGGCCCGGGCGGCGGCAGGGCGGAGCTCCGTCCCCCCGCGCGGGGCGCGGCCGACGGCGCGGGGCCGCCGGGAGGCAGCCTCGCGATGAGGAGGTCGATCAAGTCGTCACGCGTCAGGGACGTTTTTAGTTCCCGGTCTTAATGGAGATTCGGTCGAGGTACTTCTCGAGGTCGTCGTGGGGGCGCGGGATCACGTGCACCGCGACCAGTTCGCCGACTTTGGAGGCAGCCGCCGCCGCCGCGTCCACGGCCGCGCGCACCGCGCCGACTTCGCCGCGGCAGAGCGTCGTGACCAGCCCGTTCCCGACCTTCTCGTAGCCCAGCAGGCGCACCTTCGCGGACTTCGCCATCGCGTCCGAAGCCTCGATCATGCCGACGAAGCCCTTCGTCTCCACCAGTCCCAGCGCTTCCTTTCCTTCCGCCATTTGTCCCCCTTGCGCCTAATCTTCGTCGGGCTCGACGGCGCGGTCTTCCGCGCCGGTCTCGAGCACCGCGTTGCAGCGCGTGCAGCGCCGCGGCGTGCTGTACGTCCTCACGCACTCGTCGTCCTCGGGCCACCACTCCTCGAAGAACATCTCCACCTTCTTGTGGCAGGTGAGACAGAACTTCTCCAGCCCCGCGCCGCAGCCCGCGCAGAACTTGGGCAGCGGCTCGCCCTCGTGCGTGTGCATGATCGCCGAGCAGGCGCCGCACTGCAGGTCGATCGTGATCCGATACTTCGCCGGTTTTTCAGGTTTTTCTTTCGCCATGTTTTCCTCGCGTCCCGCCTAATAGCCCTTCCCGTCGGCCTTCGCGTCCGTGACGATCGCGACCGACGCCGACGTGCCCAGCCTTGTGGCCCCCGCCGCGATCATGTCCGACGCCATCTTCGCGTCGCGAATGCCGCCGGAGGCCTTCACGCCCATGAGCGGCCCGACCGTCTCGCGCATGAGCCGCACGTCCTCGACGGTGGCCCCGCCGCCCGCGAAGCCCGTCGACGTCTTCACGAAATCCGCGCCCGCCTTCTTCGACGCCACGCTCGCGCGCACCTTCTCCTCGTTGGACAGCAGGGACGTCTCCAAGATGACCTTGAGGACCTTGCCGCGCGTCGCCTCGCGCACCGCCTTGATGTCGTCGTAGACCATCACGTCGTTGCCGCTCTTCAGCGCGCCGATGTTGATGACCATGTCGATCTCGTCGGCGCCGTTGGCGATCGCGTCGCGCGCCTCGATCGCCTTGACCGTCGGCGTCGTGGAGCCGAGCGGGAAGCCGACCACCGTGCACACCTTCACGCCGGAGCCGCGCAGATACTGAGACGCCAGGGCCACGTAGGAAGGGTTGACGCAGACGGACGCGAAGCAGAACTGCCGCGCCTCTTCGCACAACTTCGCGATCTCGTCCTGGGTCGCGTTGGGCTTGAGCAAGGTGTGGTCGACGTAGCGCGCGGTGTTCGAGCCTTTCTTGGTCGGCTTGCACACGGACACGCGGTCCGCGCCCGCGGACTTGATCACGTGCTCGTCGACGTGCGCGTCGTCGTCTTCCTCGTCGTGCGCGGGCTTCGGCGGCAGAGCGGAGAACTGGCCCTGCGCCGCGGACGCGGGCTTCGCGCCCCAATCGGCCGCGCCGCCGAAGGTCTTGCCCGCGGAGCCCACGGTGGTCTTCGCGCCGCCCTTGAGCGCTTTCGGCCCTTCCTCGCACTCGCACTGGCCGGCTTTCAGAAATCCTTTGGCCGCGAGCGCCTTCACCACTTCCTCGACGACCGTCCGCAACTGAGCTTCATTCATATTTTTTGACCTCGTCCCGCGACGTCACCGCGTCCACGATCCCGACCACGACGGTGCGGATCGGCGCCTTCTCGTCCTTCAAGACGGCCCGCGCGGAGCCGCCCTCGTCCATCACCAAAACGATCGAACCGGGTCCGGCCCCCGTGCCGTACTCGACCGCCATCACCGCGTCGCCGAGCGGCTTCTCCGTGAAGGGGTCGATCGGCCGCACGAGCAGCAGGCGCTTGTCGTTCAACGACGCGTGCTTGCGCGTGCCCCACACGTTGCCCACCACCTCGGCCACGAACATTACGCTTTCCCCCGGAAATCCCTGACCTGATGCCCGTCGACGATGCCGACCACGGCCGCGTCGATCGGCGGCGCGTCGGAGAACGCGACCACCGCGTCGCGCGACGCGACCCAAAACACTTTTTCGGACGAGCCCGCGCCGACCGCGTCGGCCGCGACGATCGGATCGCCCGCGTTCGACTCGTCCTCCCACTTCAACGGCTGGATCAAAAGCATGGTCTTCTTGTCGATCGCCGGGTCCTGGCGCGAGCAGAACACGCGGCCGACGACGCGCGCGAGCTTCAACGCGAGTACCTCTGCTCGATCGCCTTCACTTTCGCGAGGCGGCCCTCATGGCGTCCGCCTTCAAAAGGCGTGCCGAAGAAGACCTTCAAAATCTCCGCGTGGATCAATTCGCCGTGCGTCTTGCCGCCGAGGCAGAGCACGTTCGCGTCGTCGTGCTGGGCGGCGAAGCGCGCGGAGACGGAGTCGTAGGCCGCGACCGCGCGCGCGCCGGGGACCTTGTTGGCGGCCATGCACACCGCGCCGCCGAAGCCGTCGATGAGCACGCCCTTGTCGAACTCCCGCGAAACCACGACTTCTGCGACGAGTTGGGCTACATCGGAGTAGTCGACGGCCTCCGTCGAATGGCAGCCGAAGTCCACGACCTCGTGGCCGAGCGCCTGGATCGTCTTCTTGACGAAGGCCTTGGCCGCGAAGCCGCCGTGATCGGAGCCGACGACGACCTTCATTATTTCCCCACCGCCGCCAGCAGCTGCTCGTCCGCGTTCGCGATCACGACGTGGCCCACCAGAAGTTCTTTCTTGATCGCGGTGATGCCCGCGGCCACCGCGGTGCGCACGTCGCCGACCGAGCCGGTCATCGTGACCAGGCCCTTGCCGCCGGGGACCGAGGTGCGCGTCTCGATGAGGCGCACGGCCGCGGCCTTCGCGGCGGCGTCGGCGGCGAGCACGGTCGCGATCGCCTCCTTCGTCTCGATGACGCCCACGGCCTCGAGGCTCTCGACGGGCACGCGCTTGTCGAGCGTGTCGAGCACCTGGCGGTGCACGTTGCGGATCAGGACTTCGTCCACCAAGGTCTTGTCCAAGACCTGGCGGCCGGCGCGCAGGGCGGACTCGACCTCGCCGACGGGGCCGCTGATGTAGATGGTGTACTTGCCGCGCGCGAGGAACGCGGTCTTGACCAATTTAACGGAGGCCATTTTGACCATCGCGTCCGCGGCCTCGATGCCCTTGGCGATCGCGGACGTTTCTAGAAATCCGACGGCGAGATTGGCGAGCATGTTGTCTCCTTACTTTTTCTTCAGCGCGTCGGCGATCTCGTCCAAGCGCGCCTCGACGCGCTCCGACGACTTGTGGCTCTTGTAGGCGAGCATCATGAGCTTGATGGAGACCAGGAACACGCCCGCCTCCAACGACAACTCGTGCGTGAAGCCCTTCTCGAACAGCGCGGCGACGAACAAGACGAGCGTGACTCCGGCGACGGCGAGCGAGGCGGTATCCATCACGCGATCCTGAAATAGCCGACGAGCGCGCAGTGCAGCGGGCGCGCGAAGTGGCTGGCCTTGGTCAGGCCGTCGCCGGTCGGCGTGCCGATCGACATCGTCGCGTAGCCTTCGCCGAGGCCGAGTCCGAACAAGGTCGGCCCGTTCTTCACGTAGATCGAGCACTGCATCGCGCGCCCCATCTTGGTCAGGTTGCCGACGTGGGTCGAGTGCATCGCCGCCGTGTGGCGGTGGCCGCCTTCGGCGGCGACGGCGAGCTCGATCGCCGCGTCGACGTCGCGCACGACGGTGACGGGGAGCAGCGGCATCAGCTGTTCGGTCCAAACGAGCGGGTGGTCGTTGCCGACCTCGGCCCAGAGCAGGCGCACGCCGTCGGGGACGGTCAAGCCGATGCCCTTCGCGATCACGGCCGCGTCCTTGCCCACGTAGTCGCGGTTGAGCACCGGGTCCTTGCAGCCGCGGCCGCCCTCTTTGATCACGAGTTTCGTGACCTGGTCGACCTGCGCGGCGGAGAGCTCGAACGCGCGGCGGTCGGCGCGCATCGCGGCGAGGAAGCGCGCCTTCGCGGCCTCCGTCACGATGACTTCCTTCTCCGCCGTGCACAGGACGTTGTTGTCGAACGACGCGCCGAAGATCACGTCCTCGGCGCACTTCGGAAAATTCGCGGTCTCGTCGACGACGACCGGCGGATTGCCCGGACCGGCGGCGATCGTCTTGCAGGTCTTGCCCACCGTCATCGCGACCTTCACGATCGCGGGGCCGCCGGTGACCATGTTCACGCGCGTGTCCGGATGCGCGAGCAGGTTCTTCGTATTCTCCTGCGAGGGCTTGTCGTAGGTGGTGATCAGGCCGCGCGGCGCGCCGGCGGCGACGGCCGCGGCGGACAAGGCGCGCATGGCCTCCACGCACGTTTTGAAGGAGGCGGGATGCGGCGCGAAGACGACGGAGTTGCCCGCCGATAAAATAGAAATCGCGTTGTTGATGATCGTCGCGGCCGGATTCGTCGACGGCGTGATCGCGGCGACGACGCCGTACGGCGCGTACTCGACGAGAGTCAGGCCTTTGTCGCCCGTGTAGGCGCGGCTGGTCAGGTCCTCGACGCCGGGCGTGCGCGTGGCGCAGACCAGGTTCTTCTGGACCTTGTCCTCCCAGCGCCCCATGCCGGTCTCTTCGCGCGCCATCTTGGCCAGGCGCTCCGCGTCCGCGACCGCGGCCTTGCGCATGGCGCGAATCACCTCGCGGCGCAGCTCCAGGCCCTGGTCTTGAAAGACCACCTGCGCTTTGCGCGCGGCCTGCACGGCCGCGTCGACGGAGCCGAACACGACTTCGTCGTGCGAAGAGGCCGCGGCGCGCGGCGCCGCGGGACTCGGCGCCGCGAGCACGCGGCCGAGCTCGTCTTTTTCCAGACGGGCCAGGACTTCGCCGACGATGCGCGCGATCTCCTCGCTCTGCATGGCTACCTCTCGGCGTCCGTGGACTTCTTGAACGCGGTCTTGCCGGACTGCTCGACGGTGTCCACGATCGCGAAAATGACCGCGTCCACCGGCCGGCCTTCCGTGCGGCTCGTCTGACGGGCGCTCGATCCCTGCACGATCAAGACGAGCTCCCCCTCGCCGGCGCCGACCGAATCGACGGCGACGAGGGGGTTGCCCTTCGAGGCGCCGGCCAGGTCGACGGGCTGCACCAGCAGCAGCTTCGACCCGACCAGCTTCTCGTCCTTGAGCGTGCAGACGACCGTGCCCGTCACGCGGGCGAAGATCATTTCAACTCTCCGCTCACTTCTTGCGGCTCAGGTGCTCGGGCAAGGAGATCGGCATCTTGCCTTCGAGGTCGGGGTGCGGCTGCGGGATCACGTGCACCGCGATCAGCTCGCCGACCTTCTGCGCGGCGGACGCGCCGGAATCGCAGGCGGCCTTGCACGCGGCGACTTCGCCGCGAAACAGCACGGTGACGAGGCCCGTGCCGACCTTCTCGTATCCGACGATGCGCACGTCGGCGGCCTTCACGGCGGCGTCGGCGGCTTCGACGCAGGCGACGAGCCCGCGCGTCTCGATCATTCCGAGGGCGTTCATGTCAGTTGTTCTCCATTACGCGATGTGCACGACGTCTCCGGTCTTGATCCCGGCGGCGTTCGCCTCGTCGGTGTCCACGTGGAACTCGAGGCTGTACTTGTCCGACACGCGGACGACGACGTCTTCGAAAACGGTGGAGCGTCCCGCTCCGGTCCCGGCGCGCACGCGCACGACCTCGCCGGAGGCCATGCCCCAACTCTTGGCCTCGGCGGGCGAGAAGTGCAGGTGGCGCTGGGCGATGATCACGCCTTCTTTGAGCTCCACTTTTCCCGCGGGGCCGATCAACGTCGCGCCCGCGGAGCCCTTCACGTCCCCGGACTCGCGCACCGGGGGCTGCAAACCCGCGGCAGTGGCGTCGGTGACGGCCAGCTCGATCTGCGTGTGCGCGCGGTAGGGGGCCACGAGGCGGACCTTCCTGATCACGCCCTTCGGACCCTGCACGTCGATGAGCTCCTCCGCGGCGTAGAAGCCCGGCTGCTTGATGTCCTTCACCTTCTTCGGCGCGGCGCCCGCGCCGAACAAAATCTTGAAGTGCTCCTCGGTCAGGTGGCAGTGCCGGTTCGAAACGCCGACGGGGATGTCGAGCTTCGCGCGCTTCATGCGCTTCTCGATCTCCGCCGCCAGGTCCGCCGCCTGAGCGGGGTTGATCACGCGCTCTTGAATCCCATGATGCGCAGGAAGGAGTCTTTCTTCAGGCTCGCGCCGCCGACGAGCGCGCCGTCCACGTCCGGCTGGGCCATGAGCGAGTCCACGTTCTCGGCCGTGACCGAGCCGCCGTAGAGCACGCGCACGCCCTGCGCGAAGCCGTCGCCGTGCAGTTTTTTAAGCTGTCCGCGCACGAAGAGGTGCGCCTCCTGCGCCTGCGCAGGCGTCGCGGTCTTGCCGGTGCCGATCGCCCAGACGGGTTCGTAGGCGATCACGACCTTCGAGAGGTCGGCGGGAGCGAAGCCCTTGAGGCCGCCCGCGATCTGCGTCTCGAGCACGCGCCAGGTCTTCTGCGACTCGCGCTCGTCGAGCGTCTCGCCGATGCAGACGATCGGGGTCAGGCCCGCTTTCAGCGCCGCGGCGAGCTTCTTGTTGACGTGCTCGTCCGTCTCGCCGAACAGCTTGCGCCGCTCGGAATGACCGATGACGACCATTTGGCAGCCCGCGTCGACGAGCATGGCCGCGGAGATTTCGCCGGTAAAAGCGCCCGAGGCTTCCCAGTAAACGTCCTGCGCGCCGAGGCGGACGGGAGAATCCTTGAGAACGGCGCCGACCGCGGCGATCGCGGTGAACGGCACGCAGACCGCGGCCTCGCCGGAGGCGGAAGCGGCGGCGCCGCGAACGGCCGCGGCCAGCTCCGCGGACTGGGCCAAATTCAGGTTCATCTTCCAGTTTCCGGCGAGAAGGGGGCGGCGAGCGGGGTGGGTCATCGTGGCGAATCCTTGGCGGCAGGGTTTGTGGACACTATGTCCACATATGACTTCCCCCGGCCGAACCACGACTATTGTAATTCGGGCGGGGGCCCGAAGTCAACGAATCCGAAGGCCTACTAGACGGAGTACTCCGAGAGCGGCAGGACCAGCTCGCCCTGCGCGCCCGGGTGATAATCTTCCGGCGCCCCGGAGCCCTTGGGGCGCTTGATGCGCACCGGATAGACGCCGGCCTTGCGCGCCTCCGAAATGTCGGTGTCGCTGACGCCGAAGAACAGCACGTTGCGTCCGTCCTGCAGATGCACGTGCTTGCTCTGCGGATCCGGGCTGAACACGAACCCGCGCGGAGCCAGGTGGCGCCACTCCTTGCGCAGGCCGTCGCCCCCCGACGCCGGGCGATCGGCGATGATGGTGATGTGGAAGCCCAGCCCGCGGAAGACCCACGCGAGCGCGAACGGAAGCACCTTGGGGCTCTCGAGATCGTACGAGCTGTTGAGCACGGTCCAGTATTGGGGATTCGTCGGCGTCGAGGACGCGTGCGCCGCCTTCGCGACCGACGCGGCGGAGTCGACGAGAGCGCCGTCGTAGCTGTACACGACGCCCAGACGCGCCGTCGAGACGCCGAGATAGATGAGGCTCCAGGCGCTCAGAGTCGCCAGGATTTTCTTCGTCGTGGTCCAACCCTGCTCGACTTTCGCGCGGACGTCTTTCAGCACCATCCTAAATCCCTCCTTTCGCGCGAAGCCGGCCCGCGGCCGGCGGCGCGATGTTCGCCTGCTTCTCGGCGCATTCCTTCAGCACGTCGCGCGCGAGCACTTCGCTCTCGTCCTGCGGCGCTCCGCCAAACTCGGTGAAGCCGTCGCCGCCGCTGACCAGGAAATCCAAAGTGACGACGGAATAAGTCTTCGCGTCGTCGAGCGGCGCGCCGCCGATCTTCACCGACGTCACCCGCGAACCGGGCGCGGCGCCCGGCGTGAATTCGATCTCGGCGCCCGACTCCTGCAAGAGGCGCGGGCCGGCCATGCCGTGATCGAGCAGCGCGCGCAGCTGCGCGCCGGTCATCTTGAGCTTCACCAGGCTGTTGTCGAACGGCATCACGTTGAAGATCCGGCGCAGGCTCACCGGACCCGCGGCCAGATCGGAGCGGATGCCGCCGCCGTTCTGGAACGCGACGTCCGCGCCCGCCCAGCTCCTATAGCAGTCCGCCATCCACGACCCGAGCCCCGACTCCGCGTTCGCCGCGGCGCGCGTCATGTCCGCCGTCGCCGTCGCCACGACCGTCTCGAAAACCTTGCCCGCCTCGTCGGCGCGGCGCGCGACGATCGCCTTCACGGCGGGGTCCTCGCCCATGCGGTCGGGACGCAGGTCGATGAGCTCGTCGCTGGACGCGAGCACATGGTGCGTCTTCGGGTCGATCTTGAAGGTCACGCGCCCGACGCGCAAGAGGTAGCAGCCGGTCTGCACGATCAACGTGCCGTGCGCGGGATCGCGGTACGCGCGCGCGAGCGCCGTGTGCGAGTGCCCGCCGACGATGAGGTCGATGCCCTCGACCTCGCGCGCGAGCGTCTGGTCGCCCTCGAACTTCGGCCGACCTTCCTCTTCGTAGCCGACGTGGGTGACCGCGATGATCACGTCCGCCCCGGCGCGGCGCAGGGCCTTCACGTCGTCTTGCGCCTCGTCGACCTCGCGCCGGAAGGTGAGGCCCGCGATGTTCTTGGGGAACGCGAGCTTGTCCATGTGCGTGGTCAGCAGGCCGAAGATGCCGAACTTCACGCCGTCGACTTCCTTGATGATCCACGGCTTCGTCCACGGCACGCGCTTGCCGTCCGCGCCGTACACGTTCGCGGCCAGGATCGGCATGTTCATTTTGCCGATCAGGGACTTCAGCGCGTCCTGTCCCGCGTCGAACTCGTGATTGCCGATCTCCGCCGCGTCGTAGCCGACCGCGTTGAACACCTCGGCGACGGCTTCGCCCTTCGTCAACGAGCCCTCGGGCGTCCCCTGCCACCAGTCGCCCGCGTCGAGCACCAGCTTGGGCGTCGCGTCGCGGTCGATGAGCGCCTTCAGCGTCGGCGCGCCGCCGACGAGGCGCCCCGCGTCCAGCGGATTCGTGCCGGGGCGGGACATGATCCAGCCGTGGACGTCGTTCGTGTGGTACACGCGCACGATGAGCGGCGCGGGTCCGGCGGCGGCGGAAGCCGCATCGTCGTCGCCGCGCGCGGCGCTCGCGGCGAAAACGGCGGCGAGGAGGACGACGAACGGAGCGCGAGGCTTCGCGAACATGCGGTCAGTTTACGAAATTCCGCGGGGTTCGTCAGCGCGGATCGCGCGCGAGTTCGACCAAGCGCTCGGCATCGGGAAACGAGAGGCGATGGCTCAGCAGCGCGTAGGCGGGACGCCCGGCGGCCGCGGATCGAATTGTAGACATATTGTCCACGCTCAATCCGCCGCTCCGTGGACCGCGCGGCCTCAAATACAAGAAGGCGCCGCGCTCCGGCACGCGCTCGCGCAGCGGGTCGCAGGCGAGGATCAGCCCGAGGTCCGCGCCGACCCGCTCCTTGAGGCGCTCGTCCCACGCCGGCCCGCGCGGACTCCAGACCAGGTTCCAGCGCCCGCGGGAAAGCAGCTTAAAAAATCGGTAGAAGTCGCGCAGACGGTCGGGCCCGGGCTGAAAGCTCTCCGGGGTCTCGAAGACGACGATGCGGGCCTTGAGCGCCTCGGCCGCCGCGCGCGTGGACTGCCAGGCCTCATGAACCTCGAGGGAGTCGCGAAAGCCGCCGCAGAAGCCGCGCCGCGCGGGAGTCAGCTTGCGCCCGGCCGCCGGGAAGCCGCGGTCCTGCGGGCCGTGCGTGATGAAGCGGTAGGCCTGGACCGCGAACTCGGCTTCCGCGGGAGCCCCGGAGCGCCACTCGGCCAAGGTCTCCGGGCGCGGCATGCGCTCGCCGGTCAGCGCCTCGACGAAGGAAAGGCCGCGCCAGTAACGGTCGCGGCCCACCGGGAAGCCGGCGCAGCCGACTTTCAGCATCGCGCTAGTCGAAGAGGCTGAATTCGGGCGCGCGCCGCTCGCGCTCGACGTGCTCGGGCAGGCGGCGGCTCCAGCGCACGCAGTACCAGGCCAGCGCGAGGCAGGCGAGGCCGTACATGAGCTCGAAGCTCGACCAGCGCAGCCACTGGGCTTCGCTGACGAACGCCCACTTCACGGGCGAGTAGAGGTTGGCCTCGGGCTCGCCGACGAAGAGGTCGTAGAGCCCCTTGAAAGCGACCAGCCCGCCCCACCCGGCGAAAATCGCCGCGGCGAGACGGGCCAGTCCTTTGATCTTGATCGTCTCACCCGTCGACTTCGTCGACGCGTGAGATTCCTTCATAAACAGCGGCCTCGAAGACTTAACGCTTCGAGTACTGGAAGCGCTTGCGCGCCTTCGGCTGACCGGCCTTCTTGCGCTCGACCATGCGGGGGTCGCGCGTGAGGAAGCCGGCGGCTTTCAGCGCCTTCTTGTTCTTCTCGTCGGCCTTCACGAGCACGCGCGCGATCGCGTGGCGCGCCGCTCCGGCCTGGCCGGAGATGCCGCCGCCGACGACCTTCACGATGTAGTCGTGGGCCTTCGCGCCCTCGATCAGCTCGATCGGGGAGTGCACGTCGCGCAGCTGGTGAGGCAGGCCGCGGAAATACTGGTCGGCCGGCTTCTTGTTGACGGTGACCTTGCCGTCGCCCTTCGGGAGGAGGCGGACCTGCGCGACCGCGTTCTTGCGGCGGCCGGTGGCCCAAATCGCGTCGTTCTTGCCCATGATTACTTAGCCTTCTCTTGGAGGATGACGTGCGGGTGCTTGTCCGCGACGTAGATCTTGAGGCGCACGAGCTGCTGGCGCGCGAGCCGGTTCTTCGGGAGCATGCGCCGCACGGCGAGCAGGACGACCTTGCGGGGATCGCGCTCCATCTGACGCTTGACCGGAGTGACCTTCGCGCCGCCGGCGTAGCCGGAGTGCGAGAAGTAGAACTTCTGCTCGATCTTGTTGCCGGTGAGCTTCACGTGCTTCGCGTTCGTCACGACGACAAAGTCGCCGCAGTCGACGAAATTCGTGTACGTGGGCTTCAGCTTGCCGCGAAGCAGCGTCGCGGCCTTCGTCGCGAGGCGGCCGAGAACCTGGCCTTTCGCGTCGATGTGGTGCCAGCGGCGCTCGGAAGCGGCCTGGCGGGGCGGATGGATATAGGTCTTCTGAGACATGATCGTTAAATCTAGCAAATTCCCGACGGCGCGCTCAAGGGTTTTTCGACGGGGGGTTCGGCGCGGCCGGAGCCGTCGCGGGCGCCGCGGCGGGAGCCGCGTTCGGCGGGCGGCGCGTGCCGTACACGCGGCCGTCCGGCCCGCGCCAGAACGCCTCGAGCTTCGCGCGCGCGCGGTAGAAAAGCCGCGCGCCGTCCTCGGTCGCGCGGCCGTCCGCGTCGAAGAGTGCGCGGCCGTCCCAGTCCTGGAGCTTGAACACGTCCTTCGTCTCGGCGCCCTTGGACTCGAAGTAGGCGATCGCGTCCTGGGTCAGCAGGAACGAATATTTCTCCCAGCCTTCCTTGGTGAGACGCACCGTCAACGGCTCGCCGGGCCGGGACTTCGCGACCCACGGACGGTAGCCGCCCAACTTCACGCGCAGGTAGCGCAGCGCCTCGTCCTCGTTGCGGCGGATCTTTTGGAGCAGCGCGAGATCCTGCGGGCTCCAGCCGTCCTGGTCCGGCGGCAAAATGCGGCGCTGCCACATCTCGTCGAGCGTCGCGCGGCGCTCGTCGGGCGAGAGCGGCGCGGGCGCCTGCGTCGCGGCCGGATGCTCGTGACCGCCGAGACCGTCGGCCCGCGCGACGCACGCCAGCGCCGCCGACAGCAGGGCCCCGGGGATCACTTCGCGGCGAGGATGCGCGGCAGGACCACGCCGACCTGGTCCATGTACTTGCCGTGCCGGTCGGAGTATGAGGTCTCGCAGACCTGGTCGCCGCCGAAGAACAGGAGCTGGGCGATGCCCTCGTTCGAGTAGATCTTCGCCGGCAGCGGGGTCGTGTTCGAGATCTCCAGAGTCAAATAGCCCTCCCAGCCGGGCTCGAGCGGAGTGACGTTGATGATGATGCCGCAGCGCGCGTACGTGGACTTGCCCAGGCAGACCGCGAGCACCTCGCGCGGGATCTTGAAGCGCTCGAGCGAGCGCGCGAGCGCGAACGAGTTCGGCGGCACCACGCACTCGGGCGCCTTGATGTCGACGAACGCCTTCTCGTCGAACTTCTTCGGATCGACGAGCGCGCCGTGGACGTTCGTGAAGACCTTGTACTCGTCGGCGACGCGCATGTCGTAGCCGTAGGACGAGAGGCCGAACGAGATCTTGCCCTTGCCGTCCTGACGCTCGACGAACGGGTCGATCATCTTCTTCGTCTGGGACATCTCGCGGATCCACTTGTCGGACTTGATCATGAACCTCTCCTGAATCGGATGCCGGGATTATACCTGTTCGACGCCGCGCTCGACGAGCGGGCGTCAGCCGAGAATCTTCGCGGCCGCCGCCTCGCCCGCGACGCACGCGCTCTCGATCGTCGCGGGTAATCCGGTGCGCGTCCAGTCGCCGGCGAACAGGAAGCCGGGCATCCCGGAGCCGGGCTCGGGGCGCTTCGCCTCCGCTCCCGGAACCGGCGAGAGCGTCGCGAACGGCTCCTTGACCACCTTCGACGCGAGCACCTTGGCCTTCGCGAAAGCGGGCAGGCAGGAGGCGAGATCGCGCGACGCGGTCTCGAGGATCTTCTCGGGCGACCACGCGAGCGCCGCGTGCGCGCCCGAGATCACGACCGCGAGGGTCTGCCCTTTCTCGTCGAGCCCGTGGATGCGCGTCTTGTTGAAGACCCAGTGCGTGTCGGTGCCGAGCAGGCCGATGAAGCGCTCCGTCATCACGGGCCGGTCGACGCGCATGGTCGCGCCGACGATCGGCGCCGGCGACAGTTCCTCCCACGCGCCGCGCAGGGCCGCGGGCAATTTCAATTTTTTCAGGTCCCACGGCGGCAGGGCCGAGACGGCGTGCTCGGCCTCGAAGCGCGCGCCGAGGTCGGTGAGAGCGCCGCGCACTCGGCCGCCGTCCTCGAGCAATTCGGCCGCCTTGGCGCCCGCGACGATTTTGCCTCCGCGCTTTTCGATGAACGCCGTCGCCGCGTCGACAAAAAGCTCCGAGAGACCGACCCGCGCAAGCCCGAAGCGCGATGAGTCCTTGCCGGTGAAGAACATCTCGCGCAGCGCCTGCACGAAGCCCGCCGCCGAGGCGGCGTCGGGCGCGTCGTTCAATATGCCGATCGCGGCGGGATCGAAGAAGCGCGTCTGAAAATTGCGCGAGACGCCGAGACCGGTCAGCCACTCGCGCACGGTGAGGCGCTCGACGCCGTCGCTGATCGGCCCGCGCTTCATCGCCTTGAGCGCCTGGTCGAACGCGAGCAGGGCCGCCTTCTCGCGCAGGCTCACGCCCTTCAAGCCCATCAAGCCCGCGGCCAAGTGCAGCGGCGCGGGCAGCCACGAGGGACAGTCCAGACGGTCTCGGCGTCCCCCCGCCTGAGCGTAATCGACGACGACTTCGGGATAAATCTCGAGGCGGTCCTCGGTGCCGATCGTTTTCAGGAACCGGCGCGTGGCGCGGTAGCAGCCCATGAACAGATGCTGGCCGTTGTCGACGTCGAGGCCCGCCGCCGGATCGCGAAACGAGCTCGCGCGGCCGCCGAGGCGCGGCTTCTTGTCGAGCACGACGACGCGGCGTCCTTCCTGCGCCAAGCGCACGGCGCAGGACAATCCGGAAAAGCCGCCGCCGAGGATCAGGACGTCGGCGCGCTCAGTGGCCGAGGCCATAGCAGTACAGCCACGCGCGCAGGGCGAGCACCAGCTTGCGCGCTCCGGGCAAGGTCGTTTTTTCGTAGAGCACGCGGAATTTGCGCTCCCGGATCTCGTCGAGCAGGCCCTCGTAGACGTGCGCCATGATCTCGGCGGGCAGCAGCCCCGGCCGGTCGCGGAAGTCGACGAGGTTGCGCGCGCGCGCGTAGTAAGTCTTCGCGCGCCGGTACTGGCTCTCCATCAAACGGTCGAACGCGGGACCGTGGTCGCGCAGGATCAGGCGGTCGACCGAATAGCCGTCGACGCTCAGCTCGGCGAGCGGCAGGTACACGCGCCCCATCTCCAAATCCGCGCCGACGTCCCGGATGATGTTGGTCAGCTGGAACGCGTAGCCGAAGTTCAGCGCGAACTCCATCATCTGGGCGCGCGGCGTGTACGTCCAGCCGAACACGTGAACGCACATGACGCCGACCGACGAGGCCACGCCGCGCATATAGCTCTCGAGATCGGCGATCGTCTGGTAGCGCGTCCCCTCCAAGTCGAGCGCGCAGCCGCGGATCATCTCGTCGAACGGTTCGCGCGGAATCTTGTAGTCCGCGATGGGGCGCACGAGCGCCTGAGAGATCGAGTGCGTGGGCCGGCCTTCGAACAGGCGGCCGAGCTCGGCGCGCCAGAAGTCCAGCATCTTGCGCGCCTCGTCCTTGGACAGCGAGCCCGAGTCGACGATGTCGTCGATGAGGCGGCAGTAGGCGTACAGGGCCGTGAGGGCCTCGCGCTTGGCGCGCGGGAGCAGAAGGAAACCCAGGAAGAAGTTCGACTTGCGCTCCGCTCCGCTCATGCCCCGACGAGCGCGCGGGCGGCGAGCGGAATCCAGTCGCGCTTCTTCAGAGCCGGACGCGTGCGGATCACGTCGAAATCGAGACGGTGGATCATCTTGAGGATCTGGCGGCCGCCGAACCAGGAGAGGCGGATCTCGAAGGACAGCGGCCAGCTCAGCTTGGACGCGAGCGGGCGCCCTTGGTCGAACAAAGCGCGCGCGCGGCAGACCTCGAACTTCATGAGGTTCTTGAAGCGCTCGTTGTAGACGCCCATGCGCAGGTCGGCCTCGGAGTAGCCGTGCGCCTTGAAGTCCTCTTCGGGGATATAGATGCGGTCCTTCTTCAGGTCCACGGAGACGTCCTGCCAGAAGTTCGCGAGCTGCAGCCCGGTGCAGATCGCGTCGGAGTAGCGCAAGCGCTCCTCGTCGCGGTAGCCGTGGATCATGAGCACGATGCGCCCGATCGGATTGGCCGAGCGGCGGCAGTAGTCGAGCACCTCGTCGTAGGTCGCGTAGCGCGCTTTCTCGGTGTCCTGGAGGAACGCGGACAACAAATCGTCGAACGGCTGCTTCGGAAGGTCGAGCTCCTTGAACGTGGCGCCGAGCGCCAGGAACACCGGGTGCGACGGCGGCTTCGAGCCGATCTCGTTCAGCTGGCGGCGCCAGCTCAGCAGGCGCTCCTTGCGCACGCCCTCGTACTCGGGCTCGTCGGCGAAGTCGTCGGCAATGCGCGCAAACCCGTACAGCGCGGCCACGTGCTTGCGCAGATGCTTCGGCATCAGGCGCGACGCGACGGGGAAATTCTCGTAGTGACGGTTCGCGAGATCCTGGCAGAAGCGGTAGGCGCCCTCGACGTCCGTCGGGTCGAGCAGGCGCGCCTCGTACTCCTTGAGCGTCGCGCTCACTTCTGGCCGACTCCCCTTTCGGTCGTCATGCGACTACTTCTTACCGACTCCAATGCGCGTGCGCTTGTCGCCCTTTTTGACCGGCAGTTTGCGCAAGGGCGCGTCCGACCAGTCGAACTCGAAGCCGCCGCAGCGCACCTTGTCGCCGTTGCGGATGCCCGCCTTCTTCAAAGCGCGGTCCACGCCGATGCGCTTCAAGGTGTGCTGGTAGCGCGAGATCGCCTCGGGCAGGCTCACGTCGAGCATCGCGCTCGCGCGCTCCACGTAGCGGCCGCGCAGCGCGAACACGCCGCCGCCCATGTTCTCGACGGTAAAGCCCTGCTCGACCTTGTGCAGGGCCTCGCTCGGCACGCGGTCCTCGAAGTGCTCGGGCCCGTCGTGCTTCGCGAGCTCCTCGATCACGCGGTCGAGCACCGCCTGGATTCCCTCGCCGGTGGCGACCGAGGCCGCGAGCACGCGGTCGCGATATTTTTTCTTGAACGCCTTGAGGACCGCCTCGCCCTCGGGCAGGTCCATCTTGTTGACGACCAGAATTTTGGGCTTCGTGGACAGCCGGCCGCCGAAGCTCTTGAGTTCGTTCTCGATCGTCTTCACGCCCGCGAGCGCGTCCTCGCCCATGTAGCCGGCGGGGTCGACGAGGTGCACGAGCACGCGCGTGCGCTCGACGTGGCGCAGGAACTGCACGCCCAGGCCCTTGCCCTCCGACGCGCCCTCGATCAAGCCCGGGATGTCGGCGACGACGAAGCTCACGTTCTTGTGCCAGGCGACGCCGAGGTTCGGCGACAAAGTGGTGAACGGATAGGCCGCGATCTTCGGCTTGGCCTGGGACACGCGCGCCAGAAAGCTGGACTTGCCCGCGTTCGGAAAGCCGACGAGGCCCACGTCGGCGAGCAGCTTGAGCTCGAGCTCGTACGTGACCTTCTCGCCGGGCGCGCCCTTCTCCGCGAGGCGGGGCGCGACGTTCGCGTGAGTCTTGAAGGAGTTGTTGCCGCGCCCGCCGCGTCCGCCCTCGGCGGCGCGCCAGCGCTGGCCGTCCTTGTGCAGGTCGGCGACGATCGCGCCGTCGCGATACACGACGGTGCCGACGGGAACCTTGACGACGAGGTCGGTCCCGGAGTCGCCGGTCTTGTTCGAGCCCTTGCCGTGCCCGCCGCGCGGCGCCTCGACGTGCGGGCGGAAGTGCAGGTCCATCAAGGTGGTGAGGCGCGCGACGGCCTCGAACCACACGTCGCCGCCCTTGCCGCCGTCGCCGCCGTTGGGGCCGCCGAACTCCAGGAACTTCAGGCGCCGGAAAGACAGCGAGCCGTCGCCGCCGTCGCCGGCGGCCGCGTAGACGCGGACCTTGTCGATGAAGTTCATTGGAAGTGGACCGGCGGCCGGCGCTCGCGCGCGCGGCCGCCGGTGACCGCGCTCGCGCGCGGGAAAGGGCGTCGGTTTTACTTCTTGGCGGCGGAGGCGACGATGGACACGTTCTTCTTGTCCTTCTTCGCCCAGCCGAACGTCACGACGCCTTCGATCTTCGCGAAGAGGGTGTCGTCCTTGCCGCGGCCGACGTTGAGGCCGGGGAGGATCTTCGTGCCGCGCTGGCGGACGATGACCATGCCCGCCTTGACGACCTCGCCGCCGTAGCGCTTCACGCCGAGGCGCTGGCCGTGGGAGTCGCGGCCGTTCGAGCTGCTGCCTTGTGCTTTTGTGTGGGCCATATATTAGTTGAGAGAGATCCCTTCGATCTTGATCGCCGTCTGCCACTGCCGATGGCCCTTCATCTTCTTGTAGGCCTTCTTCGTGCGCTTCTTGAAGACGATGACCTTCTTCGCGCGGCCCTGACTCACGACGGTCGCGGTGACCTTCGCGGTCCGGCTGTAGGTCGGTTCCGTCCCTTCCTTCGCGTCGCCGACGGCCCAGAGCGCCTTGAATTCCAGCTTAGCGCCCTGCTCCGCCTCCAGCTTCTCGACCTTCACGGTCTCGCCGGGGACGACCCAAAGTTGTTTTCCGCCAGTTTCGATGATCGCGTACATAGGACTCCTTGAGGTAGGAGGACATCATACCAAAGTCTCCGGCGCGAATCAACGCCCTCGTTTCACGTTGCGCGCGAGTTCCGCCCGCGCGTCCATGAGCGGGCATCTCAACAATTCGATAGAATCCGCAGATGACGCGGGGCGCGGCGCTCGCCGCGATGTTCCTCTCCGGCGCGGGCGCCCTCGCGTGCGAGACGCTGTGGCTGCGCGCGCTCTCGCGCGCGTTCGGCGTGAGCGCGTACGCCGTCGCGACGACGGTCTCGCTGTACGCGGCCGGACTGGCCCTCGGCGCGCTCGCAGCGGCGCGCCTGCGCGGCAAGCTCCCGGCGTACGCCCTCCTGCAGGCGGCGGCCGTCGCGGCGACGGGACTGGGGATGCTCTGGCTGAGACGCCTGCCGGTCATCGTCGCCTCCTTCTCCGCGGATCGGCCTCTGCCCGTCGTCTGGATTCTTCTGCTGTCCGCGCCCGCGCTCCTGCCGGCGACAGCGCTTCTCGGCGCTTCGCTGCCGGCTCTCACCGAGATCTGCGGCTCGGCCGCGGAGCTTTACGCCGCCAACACCGTGGGCGCGATGGCGGGCGCGGCCGCGGCCGCGTTCGCGACGATCGGCGCGTGGGGCGAGAGCGCGACCTTGGCGTGGGCGCTCGCCGCCGGCGCGGCGGCCGCGGTGTTGGGCCGCGGGCCGCGCGAACCGGCGCCGAAGCGAGGCCGCACCGCGCCGGCTTCGCACCGCACCGCGCTCCTGCTCGCCGTCGCCGGCTTCTGCGGGCTCGGCTACGAGACGCTGTGGTCGCGGCGCCTCGTTCTCCTGCTCGGCAACTCGACGTACGCGTTCGCGGCCTTGCTCGTCGTTTATCTCGGCGGTCTGGGCCTGGGCGCCGCGCTGTCCGCCGTCCGCGCGCGCGCAGGCGCGCGGCCGCGGCTCGGCGCGCTGATGGTTCTCGCGGGCGCGGCCGCCGTCTCCAGCGCGGTCGTCTACAAGGTCGTCGGGCTCAGCCTCGACCAAGCGGACCTTCTCTATTCTCCGCTGCGGACCTTCGCGGATTTTCCGGCCCTGCTGTTCGAATGCGCGCTGATCGTCCTGCCCTTCGCCGTCGCCCAAGGCGCCGTCTTCGCCGCCGCGCTGCCGCCCGAAGGCACGCGCTCCGAGCAGGCCGCGCGCGTCGGCGAACTGTATGCGTGGAGCGCTGCGGGCGGCATCGCGGGCGCGCTCTGGGCCGGATTCCTGGGCGCGCGCTGGCCGGGCGCGCACGCGAGCCTGCTCGCGCTCGCCTGCGCGGAGCTCGGCGTCGGCCTCGCGGCGCTCGCGGCGGAGGGAACGCGGCGCGCGCAATGGGAGAATCCCGCGGTGGCGGCGGGGCTGGCGCTGCTTGGCCTGCTCCTCGCTTGGCGCGATCCGGAACTGGAGATCCTCTGCGCGCGCCTGCGCCAGGCCGGCGTCGCGCGACTCGACGTTCTCTTTCACGACGAGTCGCCCGCGGCGGACGTCGTCGGATTTTCCCAAGAACAGGGCCGCTCGCTCTACATCGACGGCATCGAGACCTCCGGCAACGGCTGGCCCGGAACGTGGATGGGGATTTTGCCGAACATTCTCGTCGAGAACCCGCGCTCGACCTTGGTCGTCTGCCTGGGCGTGGGCAACACCTTGCGCGCGGCCGCGCGCTTCGGCGCGGCCGACGGCGTGGAGCTGGTCGGCGACGTGGTCAAGCGCATGCCGCTGTTCGACGCCGATCCGCAAAACTCGCGCGCGCCGCGCGACGTGTTCGTCGAGGACGGCCGCTCGTATCTCCTGCGCGCGCGGCGCCGCTACGACGTCATCATCGCGGACGCCTCTCCGCCGCTCTACAGCGCCGGCGCGGTGAACCTGTACTCGCGCGAATTTCTGGAGCTGGCGCGCGCGCATTTGGAGAAGGACGGAATTTTCGCGCTCTGGCTGCCGACCGGCGCGTTCGAGAGCGACTACGGCCAGATCCTGCGCGGCGCCGCCGACGTCTTCGCGCATATCGCGGTGTGGCGCGCTCCGGGAATGCCGGGCTTCCTCGTGCTGGGCTCCGAGCGCGCGTTCGCGTGGCCGGCGGGCGAATTGGAGCGGCGCCTCAAGACGCGCCTGCCCTCGGCGCCGGCAAACGTCAGCGAAGCGAGCATCCGCGCGGGCCTGAGTCCCGACGAGGAGGCGCTGCGCGCCTACGCGCGCCGTTTCGCGCCGGTCACCGACGATCAGCCGTCCGTCGAATTCCCGCTTCCCCGCTTTTGGCGCGGCGAGCGCCTGCAAGAGGACGCCTCCTTCTTGTCGCGCGCGCCGGCGCCGTAGCGCCGCGCTCGAATTGGTTTAATGGCCGTCATGCGCAGCGCCACGACGGACTCCCGGCAAGACGCCACGTGGAACTTCCTCCGCTTCTGGGCCGCGTTCATCCTGCTGCTGAGCGTCGCTCCTTATTTCATCGCGAGCGCGCGCACGCCTCCGGGTTATTCCTACGACTGGATGATCCCGCCTTATCCCACGGACGCGTACGCGTACCGCGCGTGGGCCCGCCAGGCCGCGGACGGACTTTGGCTGTTCTCGCTCAAGTTCACCGCGCTTCCCAACCCGCGCGCGCTGTTTCTGCCGTTCTTCCTCCTCGCCGGCAAGCTCGCCTGGCTGACGGGAGCGGACACGGGCATTGTCTTTCTCGTCTTGAAATCAGCGGGAGTGCTCTTGTTCTTCGAAGCGCTTTACGCTTGGTTGGAGCGCTTGCGCTTTACGCCGTTCCAGACCGTCGCCGCGGCCGTGCTCGTCGGGATCTCCGCCGGCATCGGCGCGTTCGCCCCGCTGATCTTCGGGCGTTTGCCGCTCAGCTGGACTCCGGTCGACGCGTGGATCGTCGACTCCAACACGTTCTGGTCCCTGCTGTGGAACCCGCTGTATCCGTTCTCCCTGGCGCTGATGCTGACGGCGGTGCGCCTCGCCGACGAAAGCTCTTCCTCCGGCGACGCGCGTGCCGCGTGGCTCTGCGGCCTGTGCCTGGGAGCGGAGGCGCTCCTGCATCCGTATCCGCTCGTCGTCCTTTATCCGCTCACGGCCGCGCTGTTCGCGGTGAGGCGGCCGCGCGGCTGGAGCCTGCTGTGGCTCAGGACGCTGGCCGCGTCTCTGCCCGCGACCGCGTACGTCGCCGCCGTCGCTCTGCTGGACCCGGCCCTGCGCGCACACAACGCGCTGAGCACGCAGGAGGCGCCCTCGATGTTCGCCTGCCTCTCCGGCTTCGGCCTTCCGCTCGCGCTGGCCGTCGCCGGCGCGTTCGCGGCCCCGAACGGCTTTCTGCGCCGCCGCTGGCCGCTGGCCGCGTGGTTCGCTCTCAGCGTGGCCTTGACGATGTGCCCGTTCTGGTTCCAGACCAAATATCTTTTCGGCGCGCATCTGCCGATCTGCCTGCTCGCCGCAGCCGGCGCGGAGCCGCTTCTCGAGAGACTCGCGCGCTCCCGCTCCGTTCGAATCGCTCTCGCCGCGGGTTTCGCCGCCCTGCTGCCGTGGACGAACGTCGGTCATCTCGTCAAGTCCTCGTTGGGCGCGCGCGGCGCGGAGAGCGGCGCGTACTACCTGAGCGATTCGCGCCTCGACGCCCTGGACTTTTTGGCCCGGAACACGCGTCGCGACGAAGTGGTCTTCGCCGACACTTTGTCCAGCGCGCAGATCGCCGCCTTTGCCGGAAACACCGTGCTCTGGGGGCATTGGGCGCAGTCCGTCGACTTCGACGAGCGCCAGGCATGGATGAAGCGCGTGTTCGCGCCCGAATCGGGACTGACGCCGGAGGAGCGGCGCAAGGCTTTCTGGGATTCGGGCGTCTCCTACGCGTTCCTGGCGGGAAGCTGGCGCGCGGGCTTCGAGTCCGCGTCGAACGCGGCGGTGCTCGCCGGCGCGACGAAGGTCTTCGAAAACCCCGCCGTCGCGATCTACCGCCGCGGCGACGACGTCACGCCCTTCTTGAAGCCGACCAGCCACTCGTCGAACTCCGCGACGACGGCGGGATCGCCGACCTCGCGCCGGTAGCGCGCGAGCTCGTCCTCGACCGTCTTCAGCGTCGCGCCCCGGCCGACGACGACCAGGCCGAGATGGTGCTGGTCGTGCGGCGCGATCCAGCGGTACTCGTGAGCGTCCAGCCAGCGCTGCGGGACCAGGGACCGGCGCACGAACACGAGCGCGCCCGAGTCGAAGTAGACGAGGGCCCAGTTGCGCTTCGGCCAGGTGTAGACGGAGTGCGGCCGGGGCACGACGTCCCACGGATACTGCATCGCGATGCCGTCGTTCTGCACCACGGCTAAACCGACGCCGGCGTCGCTCATGAATTTCTGCCAGTCGTCCAGGCCGTGGATGGCGCGGTCGACCAGATCGAGCAGGTCCAAAAAAATATAGCGCCCGTCGATGAAGGCCTTGTACTCAGGATAGAGATCGTAATCGACGTTCCCGCCCCAGTTGTAGGGGTTGTACAGCTTCAAGCCGGATAGAATCGGCTTCTCCCGACGCAGAAACGCGAAAGCTCCTGCGGATTCCTGCGTATCCACCGTCGCGGGCCAGCCGAAGAAAGCTTGAGAGCCGGCCCAGAAGTGCTCGCGCCAGAGCACGAGCACCACGGCCGCCGCCGCGAACGCGGCCAGCGCGCGCCGGCGCGGCTCGGCCGCGCAGAGGCGCCGCCAGCTCGGCAGCCCCAGAGGGAAGACCACCATGAGCGAGTACGCCGTGGACCGCACCGCGCGCGCGCCGAGGAAGCCGAAGACCAAGACGGCGCACAGATGAGCGAACGGAAGCTCTCCGCCCTGCAGGCAGTCCGCGGCCAGGCCCGCCAAAGCGAAGATCACCAGGACCCAATAACCGGCCATGTAATCACGCGTGATATAGGGCGTCTTCCATTCCTCAATGAGGCGGCCCAGCATCGCGCGGTGGCGCCAGTGATCCAACAGGACCGCATAGATCGCGCCGCCGTATGGATTGATGAGCGTCCCCAGCAATCCCGCGACGCCCGCGACCAGCGACAGCGGAATGGTGCCGTCCGGCTGCTCGCGCAGTTCGCCGAGCCCGTAGCAAAAGCAAAGCAGAAGGGCCGCCGCGAAGCCCGCGTGCAGGTTGGCCCAGACCGCGTAGAGAATGACGTGAGCGGCCACGAAGACGGGAGCGCCGACGCGCAATTGGCCGAGCCGCCGACGCTCGAGGATCTGAAACTCCAATACGAGGAAGATCAGGGAAAAAATCTCGGGTCTCACGCCGAAGATCGGACACAGCGCGGCGGCCAGCGCCGGAGCGGCGAACCCGTCCCAAGACTTGGGAATCTTCCACAGCCGCAGGAGCCCGAGGACCATGAGGATCAGGCCGAAGAGAGCGCCCGCGCGAAGCGTCCACAGCGCCGCGGGGCCGCCGGCGCGCAAAACGCCGTAGAAGATGAGCTCGGAGCCCCACTCGAAATCGATCCAAGGGCGGCCCGCCCTGGTCCAAGAGAGGAAATCCTGATGCGGAAAAGCCCGCGTCTCCACAAGATGCCGAGCCGCGGCCAAATGCCACGGCAGGTCCGGGTCCATGATCGCCACGCCGCAGATCCCCAGCGCGACCAAGAGTCCCGCAGCCCGCACTGCGCGGGCGCCGCGTCCGGGCGCGACGTCGGGCTCGCTCATTCCAACGTCGTCGACCACGTCACCGTGCTGGGCGAGACCTCATTCCAGGACTGGCGGATCAGCACCACGTTCAAGGTCGGCACGGTCAAGGTGTCGTCGTAGTAGATGCCGCAGAAGCTGTAGATGCTGGCGCTGGTCGCGACGACGCTGCCGTTGACCCACACCGCGCCGTTGAAGTCCATGAAGCCGTTGCTCGTGATCGTGAGGTTGCCGCCCACGTAGGTGAAGCCGCGGATGCCGACCGTGTTGAAGAAGCTGCCCGCGACCATCCCCGGGAACGGCGAGGTGTCCGTCCCGAATCTCCAAGACGTCAGCGTCGTGTGATAGCCGTTGTCCGCCGCGTATTCGTCCGTGGCCGCCGTGTCGTAGGTGGTCTTCGTGAGCTTGTCGTATTCGGCCCAGGCGTTGACGGGCACCGACCCCGTGTAGTTGTAGTCGCCGTTGGCGTCCAGCGTCAGGTTGCCGCGCACGATCACGTCGCCGCGCAGTCCCACTCCATATGTCGCGTTTCCAGGGGGGTTGTTGACGGCCGTGTCTCCGCCCAGGACTACGTCGTTGTCCCAGTACCAGACGTAGCTGTTGACGGAGTCGTGCAGGGTTCCGTACGGGTGATTGTACGAGGCGCTGAAGTGGATGGAGTGGCTGCCCTGGGTATTGGTGCAGGATCCCCGACCGTCCCACGGAGCATGGCCGGCCACTGTGGCCGACTCGCCGACGACCGTATAGCTCGAGCTTGCGACGCAGCCGTACACGTTGAGAGTATGGGTCGCGGCGGCCGAAGAGCGCAAAGTCGTGAAGTCGATGATCGGGAGCTCCGGAACGTACTGATAGTCGCCCCACCATTCCACGTTGTCGGTGAACGGCGGGTTCGGCCAGTTCGTCTCGCGCGGGTTGAGGGCCGTGCCGTACACGGCCTGCTGCGAATACTTGCGCGGATAGTACTCGTTGCCGACCAGATCGTTGGAGATGTTGATCGCGCCCGCCGACATGATGGGGCCCCACATCGGGAGCATGCCGCCGGCCATGGTGACGCCCCCGGTGGCCATCAGCGGACTGTAGAGCGTCTGGTTCTTGTAGATCGCTTTGATGGAACGGGTCTCATGGTTGAGGGCGTCGCGCCCCTCTCCGACGATCGTCACGCTGGTCGTGCCGATGTCGTACACCTCGATGCGGTAGGTCCCGCCGGGAACGTCGTTGTAGGTGATGTCGAAGTTGTAGCCGGCCAGAGGAGTGCCGGCGGTCACCGACTGCCAGATGCCCGTCGAGCTCTTGACCTTCCACGCGCCGCGCTCCACGGCCGCCTGCGCGAGGTTGAACGCGATGGTCGAGTTGGAGTTCTTGACCGACGCCTTGGCGTCCGTCTGGACCCACTGCACCAGCGCCGGGACTAGGATCAGCAGGACCAGCAGGATCATGACGACCCCAGCCAGCACCTGCCCGCGACGGTTCCCGTTTCTCATTCGCATCAATTCATCACCTGACATTGTTCCGAAGCCATGTGCAAAGCTTTTTCCTGTCCCTGATAAGTCGCCTCCTGCAAAGTCAGCGAGACCGAGACGATGGTCATGTCGTCGGAGCGCGGAAACGTGAAGGCCAAATAGTTCAAGTTGTTGGTCAGGACGATGCTGCCGGCCTGGGCGTTCGCCGGCGCCCCCTGCGGGACCGCGCGCTGGATGAGCTCATTGCCGACCTGCTCGAACTGCATCCACTGCGTGGTTTGCGCTGTGCCGGTGCTCGGAATCACCTTGTTGAACGTGATGCGCGAGTAGAACGGCTGGGACGTCGAGGCCCGGTCGATGACGATGGAGTTCGACTGCGCCTGGCGCAGCTCGCGCGTGATCACGTACAGGATAGAGCGGCCTTGCCTCTGGATGTCGACTTTGGTGCGCGTCAGAAGGAAGTAGCGGTTGACGCCGATCAGCATGCCCGCGCTGACGGACGCGATGATGCCCAGGATGGTGACGACGAGCATCGCCTCCATCAGCGTGTAGCCGGCCCGACGCCGCAGGCGCCTCACCATGTGAAATTATTCCCCGTGGAAGTAGAGCCCGCCACGACCGGCACGCCGGTGATGCGGCTATACTGGATATTCGGCACGCCGGAGGAGGAGACCGTCGAGTAGGACGCGTAGATGTTGTAGGGTGGGCTGGTGCTCTGGCGCACGCCGATGGTGTAGGTGCCGTTCTCCAGGCTGGACACGGCATAGACCGCGGACGACGTGAGCGTCGCGGAGCTCAGCGTCGGCATCGTGGGCGGCAAGCTCATCGTCGTCGTGGTCACGAAGATGAGGACGCCGCTCGAGATGGGGGCGCCCCCCGCCGTCGAGACGGAGCCGGAGATCGTCCCCAGCGCGCCGGTAACGGTGAAAGTGGACGAGAACGCAGTTTGTCCCTGGCCGACGGTGACGGAGACGTAGGACGGAGAGGTCGTCTCCAGATCGTCGAGCTGCGGTTGGATCGTGTAGGTGCCGGTCGCGATGTTCACGGTCGTGAAGCTTCCGCTGTTGTTTGTGATCTCCGTGTCGGCCGGGTTGCCGCCGGCGTCGATCGCCGCTACCGCGATCCCGGGCAAGGCGTTGATGCCGTCGCGCGTGACGTAGCCGGTGATGCGTCCGCCCTCGGTGAGCGTGAAGCTGATGTTGTTGGTGACCCGCCCCAAGAGCACGGACACGCCCACGGAGGACACCGATACATAATTCCCGTTGACGTTGCCGGAGTTGGCCGTCACGTTGATGGTCCCCGTGCCGACGCGCAGGAAGTACTGGCCGTTCGCGACGCTGGCTTGAACGGAGGCGCCGTTGCTCGGCGTCACCAGGATCGGCACGGGAAGGGAGATCGGATTGCCGAGGTAGTCGGTCACCGTCCCGCTGACGAAGCCCGAGGCGTCGGTCGTCGAGAGAATGGTCGTGCTGGAAGGGAACACGAAGGCCGGCGTCGACATCGCGGTCGCGTAGACGGTGACGGTGTCGTTCTCCAGCATGTAGCCGCGGCTGGAAATGAACACCGACCACGTGCCCGTGGCCACGTAGGGAATCGTGAACGTCGCCGAGCCGCCCGCGACCGTCCAGTTCACCTGCACCGTCGAGGACAGGCTGTCCGAGGCGGAGACGAACGCCCCGACGGCCGGGACGCCGGCGGCGACGGGCAAGGTCGAGGACTGAGTCGTGAACGGCGCGTAAAAGTTGCCCGCGGTGGGCAGCGTTGACGAAACATTGACCTGCGGGTAGACGAAATCCCAAGTGCTGTAGCCCGTGTCGTAGGCGCTGCCGATGATGCCGCGGGCGAGGTAGTTCATCGTGGACAAGCGGACCAACTGGTCGCCTTGGTCCACGCAGGTGCCGAGGATCGTGCCCGTCTCCAGGCCGCAGTTGGGGTCGGTCTGCAGATAGGGCGAAGTGCAGATTGCGCTCGACGGCGGTCCGGTGGCGCCGTTCCAGCAGACCTGGTCGACCGTCGTGCCGCCGCTGGCCTGGAGCTGCACGGCTCCGAACGGGGTTTTCGGGATGCAAGTCGGCGCCGTGAGCGGAAAGATCAAGCCGCCGCAATTGGTGTTGCCTGTGAAGTAGGCGTCGGACGTGACCCAATGGCCGCCGAGGTACATGCTCTGGAAGCTCCCGATCAGAAAATAGCCGCCGGGGGGGACGGCGGTGGAAACATAGACGCAGTTGGACCCGCTGCAGCCCACGATGTCGCTGAGCGCGGTGAAATTGTTGGCGCCGTTGGCGACATTGATCTTGTAGCGCTCGGTCGCGTTGGTCCCAGGGTACCAAGGTCCGGCGGCCGACCCGGTCGTGATGACGTTGATGTAGTACGAGGTGGGATTGAACAGCTCGACATACTGGACGTCGAACGTTCCCAGCGCTGTGTTGCCGTTGACGTACGTCTTCGAAGAGCCCACGACCTCGCTGATGACCAGGTTGGTGTTCATCCACGCGGTGCCGGCGACGGGCGCCGAGGCCATGGGCACCAGGTAGATGTTGACGAGGTCGTTCTGGTTGGCCGCGATGCTGGTCTGGATCAGTTGGGAGAAGTAGCCGTGGGCCGAGGCCGCCATCGTGTAGCTGCCGGGCGCGACGCCGATCGAATAGTAGCCGGCGGCGTTGGTGACCGCCAGCCAGCCCAGGTTCTCGGCGATGTCCACGGTCACGCCGGCGACCGGCGCGGAGCCGGAAGAGCTGTAAACGGTACCGTAGAAATTCGAATTGGTGGTGACGGTGTTGGGGTTGGCCAGCAGGCTGTTGACGGTCAACTTCTTGTTCTGGCCGCCCGATTCGGTCCAGACGACGGTCACGGTGATCTGGCGCAGGCCGGTGTCGGCCGTGGTCGGCGGAAGCTGCTGGATCACGCCGTTGGCCTGCTCGGTGACCACCTGCACGTACGTGTACCGAGTGAACTGGACGTTGCTCTCCGTCAGGGTCTGCGGCGGGAAATACTGGGTGTCGTACGGGATGGTCGGACTGTAGTTGCTGTTGTAGCTGGGGTTCTGCGTGACCAGGACCTGGCCGTAGCTCATCTGGCTTAGGATCTGCTGCTGCTCCTGGGCCAGGCTGGCGGCCAAGGTCTTGTTTTTGGCCACCTGGGCGGCCCTCTGGATGCTCAGAAAGGAGCCGATGAGACCGACCGCGCCGATGGCCAGAACCGCCGTGGCGATCATCAGTTCCACGAGAGTGACGCCGGAGGTCGAACGCGACCGCTTCCCCGGAAAACGTCGGAGAAAGAGCGCTATCTTCGTAAACTTCTGCCCCAGGACGCGCATATTTCGGCTGGCGAGAGTATAGGCCCTTTACTCGGCTAAATCAAGGGAAAGAACGGTGAACATTCGCCGGCGCCGCTCGTCTGCGCGGCCGACCGCCTGCCGCGATTTGATAAAATTCCAACCCTCCCCATGCCTGCGAAAAAAGGGCTGTTCGTCGTCCTCGAAGGTCCGGACAAGTCCGGCAAGTCCACTCAGGCGCGCCTTCTGGCGGAGGCCCTACGGGCCGCGGGCCGGGACGTCCTGCACACGCGCGAGCCCGGCGGCACCGCCGTGGCGGAGGCCGTGCGCCGCGTGCTCTTGGACCCGGGCCTGCGCGTCGACCCGCTGACCGAGCTCTTTCTTTATGAAGCGTCCCGGGCGCAGCACACGCGCGAGAAGCTGCTCCCCGCGCTGGCCGCCGGCCGGGTCGTGGTCTCCGAGCGCTACACGATGTCGACCGACGTCTATCAAGGCTTGGCGCGCGGTCTCGGGCTCCCGCTGACGCGCGCGCTCAACCGCTTCGCGACCGAGGGCCTGCGCCCGCACCTGACCGTCGTCATCGACGTGCCCGACGCGGAGTTCGCGCGCCGCGACCGGGCGCGCGCGCACGACCGCATCGAGCAAGCGGGCGCGGATTTCCGCAAGCGCGTGCGCGCGGGCTACCGGCGCCTCGCGCGCGGCGCCGCGCGCACGGTCCTGCTCGACGGGCGGCGCGCGCCGGACGACCTGCAGGCGGAGATTCTGCAGCGCGTGCTGAGGCTCAAAGCGTGAGGCTCGAGAAAGTCCTCGGCCAGCGCCGCGCGACGAAGACCCTCGAGGGCCTGCTCGCGGCGGGACGCATGCCGTCCGCGCTGCTCTTCGCGGGCCTCGAAGGCGTGGGCAAGCGCCTCGCCGCGATCGAGTTCGCCAAAGCCCTGGTCTGTCGGGAACGGCCGTTTACAGGAGAAGCGTCGTGCGGCGAGTGCGCCGACTGCCGCGGCGTGGACGCGCGCACGCACGCGGACGTGCGCGTCGCCGACGAGCGCTATCAGGCGGCGCTGGAAGAAGAAGACCCCGCGAAGCAGAAGACGCTGAAAGTCGGCACCGTGCGCCACCTGCGCGCCGAGATGGAGATGAAGCCCTTCCTCGACGGCTGGAAGGTCGCGGTGATCCCCGACGCGGAGAAGCTCAACGCGGAGGGCGCGAACGCGCTGCTGAAAATCATCGAGGAGCCGCCGCCCGCGACGCTGTGGATTTTGTGCGCGTCCGCGCGCGAGCGCCTGCCCAAGACCATCAGTTCGCGCTGCTTCACGGTGCCCTTCGGGCCTCTGCCCGCGCCGGTCGTCGAGAAAATCCTCGTCGATCGCGGCCAGACGCCCGCGCGCGCCGCCGTTCTCGCGGCGCTCAGCGACGGCTCGGCCGGACGCGCGCTCGAGCTCGCCGAGGACGAACCGCTCCCCGAGGACGCGGGCCCTCTCGCCGCAGTTTCGATCGCGGACTCGCTCCCGCGCGACCTCGGCGCCGCGCGCGCGAAGACCGAGCGCGCTTTGTTCGCGCTCGGCCAGCGCCTGCGCCTCAAGCACCTCGACGGCCGCGCGCCGTTCTCCGCGGTCGAGGGCTCGCTGCGCGAGTTGCTCAAGCTGCGCGCAGCGCTGCGCGCCAACGCGGACCCCAAGCTGGTCCTCACCCTCGCCGCGCTCGAAGTCGAGAGCGTGCGCTGACCCCTTTCATGAAAAAATACTACATCACCACTCCGCTCTATTACGTGAACGCGGCCCCGCACCTCGGCCACGCCTACACGACCATCGCCGCCGACGTGCTCGCGCGCCACAAGCGCGCGCAGGGCGTGCCCACGCACCTGCTCACCGGCACCGACGAGCACGGCCAGAAGATCGAGGAGGCCGCGAAGGCCGCCGGCAAGCACACCATCGACTTCTGCGACATGACCTCGGCCAAGTTCCGCGATCTCTGGAAACACCTGGACATCAGCTACGACGACTTCATCCGCACCACGGAGAAGCGCCACGAGGACAAGGTCCAGGAGCTCTTCGCCCTGTTGATGAAGAAGGGCGACATCTATAAGGGCCAGTACCACGGCTGGTACTGCGTCTCGGACGAAACGTTCTTCACGGAGACCGAGGCCCCCGCCAACGAGAAGGGCGTGCGCCTCTGCCCGAACTCCGAGTGCCGCAAGCCGCTGCAGCTCGTCGAGGAGGAGAGCTGGTTCTTCAAGCTCTCCAAATATCGCGAGCCCCTGCTCAAGCACTACGCCGCGAACCCGAATTTTCTGGCGCCGGCCAACCGCGCCAACGAGATCCTGCGCTTCGTCGAGGGCGACCTGCAGGACCTCTCGGTCTCGCGCCAAAAAGTGAAGTGGGGCATTCCCGTCCCCGGCGACGACACGCACACCATCTACGTGTGGTTCGACGCGCTGATCAACTACTGGTCGGCCGCCGCCGGCGCCGCCGACCTCTGGCCCGCCGACGTGCACATCGTCGGCAAGGAGATCTACCGCTTCCACGCCGTGATCTGGCCCGCGATGCTCATGGCCGCGGGGCTCCCCCTGCCGAAGCAGGTCTTCGCGCACGGCTGGTGGACCGCCGAGGGCAAGAAGATGTCCAAGTCTCTCGGCAATTTCGTGGATCCGTACGAAATCACGCGCGAGTACGGCGTCGACGTTTTCCGCTTCTTCCTGCTGCGCCAAATGCAGTTCGGCAACGACGGAGACTTCTCCGCCGACGCGCTGCTCCTGCGCTACAATTCGGAGCTGGTCGACGGCCTCAGCAATCTCCTCTACCGCACGGAGACGATGGTCGACAGCTACCTCGAGGGACGGCTGCCGGTCAAGAACTCGCCGAGCGGGGACTTCCACCTGAAAAAGGTGGCCCCGCGCACGCCGGAGATCTCCGCGAAGATCGACGCTCTGGACTTCCACGGAGCGCTCGAGATCATCTGGGAAGTCATCCGCTCGCTGAACCTTCACGTTCAAGAGACGGAGCCCTTCAAGCTCGCCAAGACGGACCTGGCCAAATGCGAGCTCGTGCTCTTCGACATGATCCACTCCCTGCGCATCATCGCGACCTGGATCGAGCCGTTCATGCCGCGCAAATCCGCGGAGATGCACCTGCAGCTCGGCGTGCGTCAGTTCCCGGAGGCGCTCACGGCGGAGGACGTGCTCACGGGCGCGAACTCGCACCCGGGCCGCATCCAGAAAGGACCCCCGCTGTTCATGCGCAAGCAGAAGCCGCCGAAGGCGTAGACGTTCAGCGGCCGGTGGAGCCGAAGCCGCCCGCGCCGCGCACGGTGGCGTCCAGCTCGTTCGTCTCGACGGGGGCCGGCGTTGCGATGGGGATCACCAGCAGCTGGGCCACGCGCTCGCCCCTCTTCACGTGCTGGGGCTCCGGCGAGATGTTCCAGACCACCACGCCGAGCTCCCCGCGGTAGCCGGCGTCGATGACGCCGCCCGCGGTCTTGAGACCGCGCCGCGCCAGCGACGAGCGGTCGCAGACCAGGCCCACGTGTCCCGCCGGCACCGCGACCGCCACGCCGGTGCGCAGGAGCGTTCCGGCTCCCGGCGCGATCGTCGCGTCCTCGAGGCCGTACAGGTCGAGGCCCGCGTCGTCGGCGTGCGCGCGCGTGGGCAGCACCGCATGGGGATCCAGGCGGCGGATCGGGAGCGTCCCGCTCACAGATGTTCCCCGTCGTTCTCGTGGTGATGCATCTCGTGCGGCGGCGTCGGGCGCCAGCCGAACGCGCGGCCGACCGCGCGCGCCATCAGCGACACCGGCCCGATGAGGACGTAGAAGAAGAACACCACGAAGATCACCATCAGCGGGTAGTAGAACAGCAGGAAGCCCACGAAGAGCAGAACCAAAATGGCGGCGAGCGACTTGGGGCGGATCACGCCGGGCTGTTTAAAAGCCGGGTACGGGATCGTGGAGACCATGAGCAAGGCGATGCCGATCGTCATCACCGGCGCCAGGCCGATCAGCGCGGGGATCTGATCCATCAGGAACTGCCAGGTGTGCGCGGGCCGGCCTTCCTCGATGATCTGGTAGAGCAGGACGAAGCTCGCGAGGAAGCCGGCGCCGCCCGGGATCGGCAGGCCGGTGAAGTGCGTCTTCGAGCCCAGGCCGTCGTGCGCCATCGCGTTGAAGCGCGCCAGGCGCAGGCCGCCGCACAGCGCGTACATGAACGCCATGGGATAACCCCACGCGCCGTAATCCTTCAAGATGAACGCGTACATCATGTGGGCGGGTGCTACGCCGAAGCTGAGGAAATCCGCCATCGAGTCGAACTCGACGCCGAACGACGACTCGCCGTGGACGAGCCGCGCCACGCGCCCGTCGAGCGCGTCGAACACCATGCCCGCGATGATCGCGTACGCCGAGGACACGAACTCGCCGCGCACGGACGACAGCAGCGCGTAGAACCCGCACGCCATGTTGCCGAGCGTGAACAGGGACGGGGCCAGCAGGCGCCCGCCGCGCTTCAGCGACTGACGGTCCACTCGCCGATCTCCGTGATTCCGGCCGTGACGACGTCTCCCGCCTTCACCGTGCACGTCGAGCCCGCCGGGAAGCGCACGGCGGCCTGCGAGCCGAAATAGATGATCCCGTAACGCGCGCCCGCCGCCACCGCGTCGCCGGCCTTCGGCCAGCACTCGATCACGCGCGCGATCAGGCCCGCGATCTGTTCCACGATTAAATGTCCTCGGCCCGCGCCGGGATCGATCGTCATCACCGTGCGCGCGTTCGCGCGCGCCTCGTCTTTCATGGCGGCCGCGAAAGAGCCTTCGATCTCTTCGACTTTGACCACCTTTCCCGCGCACGGCGCGCGCTGGACGTGGACGTTGAACACGGAGAGGAAGATGCGCAGGGTCACCGTCTCGTCGGAACCCTCGCGCGCGACCGAGAGCACCGTCCCGTCTCCCGGCGAGTAGATCTTGGTCGCGTCCGTCGGCAGCGGCCGCTCGGGATCGCGGAAGAAGTAGAGCGTGAACGCCGCGAAGCAGAACGCGAGGTCCGCGAGCAGGTCGCCCAGCACGGCGAGCGACCGGACATGGGCGAGGACTAACCCGACGACGCCCGCGACCAGCGCGGGAATCACGAAACGCCAAGCTTGATGCGCGATTTTCATTGATTAATTTCCGATCCGTGGGCAGGGCGGGACTCGAACCCGCATGACCTTTCGGCCGAGAGATTTTAAGTCTCTTGTGGCTGCCAGTTTCACCACCTGCCCTGCGCTGATGATAGCAATTCGCCGCCGGACGAATTCCCGTCGCGGCGCTAGAGTCCGATGTCCTCGTTCCAGAGGTCGGGCTTCTCGCGCACGAAGCGCGCCATGAGCTCCGCGCAGTCGGGGTCTTGAAGCACGGTCAGCTTCACGCCGCGCGCGGCGAACAGGTCCTCGGCGCCCAGGAAGTTCTTGTTCTCGCCGACGAGAACGCGCGGGATGCGGTAGAGCAAGGCGGTGCCGGTGCACATGACGCAGGGGCTCAAGGAACTCACCAAGGTCAGCTGCGGCCAGTCGCGGCGCCGCCCGGCGTTTCTCAGGCAAACCACCTCCGCGTGCGCGGTCGGGTCGCCGGTCTGCACGCGCAGGTTGTGCCCGCGCGCGACGATGCGCCCGGACGCGTCGGCCAGCACGGAGCCGATCGGCAGGCCGCCGGCCTCGTAGCCCGCGCGGGCTTCCAGGAAAGCCTCGCGCACCAGTTCTTTGTCGGTCATGAAGCGATGATCGCACATCGTCCCGGGAAAAAACAAAGGGCCCCCGGCGAACCGGGGGCCCCGTTTTCTCCGTCCGCGTTCGGTCTTAAGCGGCGCGAAGCTTCGCGATCATCTGGCGCTTGGCCTTGATGTCGTCGCGCAGGAAGCTGCGCTCGAGGCGGCGCTTCTCGCGGGCGTCCTTGAAGAGACCCGCGTACTTCTGGCGCACCGCCAGGCGGGCCTGCTTCTTCTCCGCCTTCTTGCCGAGACCGGCCTGCACCTTCGCGAGCTCGGCCTTTTCCTGGCCGACGAGCTCGGCGTGCTCGGACTTCACCGCCTTGGACTTCGCGGACATGTCCGCGCGCTCGTGCTTGATCTCCGCGCGCAGGTTCTTGATCTTCGCCGCGGTCTGCGGGTCCAGCTTGGGGGCCTTGGACTTCGCGTGCTTCACCGCGTGCTTCTGGACCGGGGCCGCCGGGGTCGTCGCCGTCACCGTCTGGGAAAAGGCCGCGGGAGCCGCGAACGCGAGCGCCAGGGCCAACATCGACGTCTTCATACTTTTACATCCTCCTGCCCCGTATCGGGGCAGGGAGTATACGCGGCGACCCCCCAAAAAGTTCCCTCCGCTACGGCGCGGGCTTGAGCTCCAGCTCCAGGCGCGCGTACACCGTGCCGTCCCCCGCCTCGTAAAACGCCGCCGGCACGGCGCCTTTCACGCGGCCTTCCAGGTCCGCGAACGGCGGCTTGTTCTGCAGGAAGCGCAGCAGCGCGGCGCGTCCGCGCTCCTCCGCCGCCGAGCGCGCCAGCGGGATGTTTTGGTCCTGCGCCCGGCCCACCGCCACCGCGTAGCGCCGGCCCGCGCGCGTCTCGTAGTGCGGCTTGACCCGTGTCCACAGGGGCCTCAGCCACGAGGCCGAGGCGGCGCCCGCCGTCAGCAGGAGCGCGGCCGCGAGCAGGCCGCGCCAAATCTTGGAGGAATCGTTCATGCCTCCATTATAACCGCTCGGATCGCCTCAGGGCGACGGCGGGGCCTCCACGCGCGCCTTCAGGGCCGCGTTCATTTCCATGAATCCGCGCTTCGTCTCCCGGTTCAGCTTGCCGTGCAGAAACGGAACCAAGATGCCCGTGAACTGCTCGTACTGCCGGAAGCGGCAATGCCCGTCCGTGGTGGGCTCCACGACGAAGTGATGCTTGCCGCGAAAAATCCAGGAGCCCAGCAGCGCCGCCGTCCACACCATCTCGTGCGGCGGCTCCAGCACCAGAACTTCCCCTTTGCCGTTGATCGGCTTCGTCCCGCTCGGCTGGACCACCACGTCGATGAAGTTGCCCTTGGCGAGCGTCCCCTTCGCCGTGCGGATGAACGGATTCCAGTCCGCCCACTTCGGCAGATCGGCGAGCACGTCCCACGTCTTCTGCGCCGGCGCGTCGATGTCGATCTCGGTCGAGATCTCGTACATCGCCCGCGCGGGCGCCGCCGCCAGGAGTCCCGCCGCCAACACCAACGCCGTCCATTTTCCCATGGCCCTCAGTGTCGCAAATTCCGGCGTTCTTACAAGCTAAAATGGGAAACGCCGTGAGCGAACGTCCCCGCCCCGAATATCTCGCCGCTTACTTTCTGTCCGAGCCCCCGCCGGACGGTGTGCCCAAGCGCTTCGGCATCGTCACCGCCTACGACGCGCACGGCGTCCCGCAATCCGAAGAGGCGAATCTCCGCGCCGACGCCGAACTGCGCCGACTGCTCAAAGAAAGCGGCCGCCTCCACTTCCCCGTCGCCGGCGGCTCGCGCGACGGCACGCATCGCGAGCCCGGCTTCGCCGTCGCCGCCGACTCTCCCGAGGAGATCCGGCTCCTGAGCCGCCGCTTCGCCCAAGTCGGCTTCTTCTGGGTGGAGGACGGCGTGCTCTACTTGATCCACACCGACGGCGAGAAGCGTCACCGCGTCGACCTCTGGTCGAATCGCCAGCTCTAGCCGACGGATCAGGAGCTTCGAGAATATTACGATACGCATGGAGAAGGAGACCCTGGACGCCGTAAAGCGCCTGGCCGCGCGCAAAGGCCTCAACTTCTCGACCTTGATGCGGATGTGGATCACGGAGCGCTTGCGCGTGGAAAGCCGCGGCTAAGCCGCCCCCTGGAAATAAGCGACTTCTGCTTCTACACTGTGGTTTCGCTCGACCATGCCCGGAACCAAAATCAAATACCGTCTCCTGCTCGCCTTGTACGCGCTCGACGTTTGGGCGAGTTTCGGCTTCTACCAACTCCATCCCGCCGCGCGTTGGCTTCTACCGGCGCTGATCGTCCTCATCCTCGTCCGGTCCATCCAAGCGGATCGCCGCGCCGACGCCGCGATCTCCGCGCGCCGCCCGCAGCCGCCCGTCCGCCCCGGTTTCACCCAACCGCTTCCGCCGCCGCAGAGCTTCACCGAGAAAGCGCCTCTGTTTTCATTTCCCACTTCGATCGATCTCGCCTACACCGCGCCGCGCTTCTACCTGGAGCGCCTGCTCGTCGTCGAGCCGGACCCCCTTGAGCGCGAGGTCTTCGCCGCCGCCCTGCGCGAGCGCGGCTACGACGTCGCCGTCGCCCCCGACGCGGACAAAGCCATCATCATGATCTGCGAGACCCGCCAGCTCAAGCGCACCCCGTTCTCCGCCGCCGTCATCGGCTCCGCCCCGCGCACGTCGGTCTCCGCCGTGGAACAGGGCCGCCGCCTGCGCGCCGCCGCCGACGGGGACCTCGGCCTCATCTTGATGATCGACCCCACCTTCGCCCACGCCGAATTGGGCGCCGCCAGCGCCATGGGCGAGCCCCCGGCCGACGACGCCCTCTCCAAGCCCGTCGACGCCGCCGCGCTCGTCCGCGCCGTCCAGTCCACGCTCAACCGCCGCTTCGAAGCGTCGTTGGCCTCCGCCTAGTTTTCACGCCGGTTTTCACGGCCGCGACAGCCGCCGAATCTCGGCCCGCAGCTCCGCCTCGCTGGGCAAGTGCAGCTTGTAGCGGCTCGCGAAGATGTTCCCGGCCGAATCACCCAACGTGTAGCGCACCACCGCGTCGTTCTTGTCTGTGCACAGGATCAGCCCGATCGTCGGCCCGTCGCCCTGCGTGCGCCGCTCGCGGTCGAAGTAATTCACGTAGAGCTGCATCTGCCCCAAGTCCTGGTGCGTCAGCTTGCCCACCTTCAGATCCACCAACGCGTAGCACTTGAGCACCGCGTGGTAGAAGACGAGGTCGACGTAGAAATGATCGCCGTCCAAGCTCAGCCTTTGCTGCCGGGACACAAAAGCAAAGCCCTTTCCCAACTCCAGCAAGAACGCTTGGAGATTCCCGATCAGCGCCGCCTCCAGCTTGGACTCCACCAGCCGCTGTGACTCGGGCAGCCCCAAGAACTCGATCACCACCGGATCCTTGAACACGTCCGCCGGCGCCTGAACCTCGTGCCCCTCGACGGCCAGCTTCAGGAGCCCAGCTTTGTCGCGGCTCTTAGCCAACCGCTCATAGAGCAGGCTGGCCATCTGCCGCTCCAGTTCCCGCGCCGACCAGTTATTCTTGATCGCCTCAATCTCGTAGAACGCGCGCTGGCCCTGCTCGTCCGCCTTCAGCAGCGTGCGGTAATGCGTCCACGAGAGGTTCGGATGGAGCCGGCCCGGCTTCCAGGATTCTCTACGCACGGCGTCGGGAACGGATTGGTGACGCACTGCGTCACCAATTGCACCGGCATTGGAATCCGCTGCATGATGACTCGTCAAGCACGGGTAGCCCTGATAGAAAAGGCGAAAATACTTCAAGCTATGGATTGAATAGCCCGAGCCATACTGACGCGTTAGTTTTGCGGCGAGCCGCTCGAGCAGCCGCGCGCCGTAAGTCGCTCTCTTTGAACCGCGTTGCACCTCATCGGCAATTTCTCGCCCAATGAGCCAGTTCGAAACCACCTGCGCCGTGTTGACCGAGCGCGCCGCGCCCGCGCGCGCGGAATCGATGATGCGCCGAACGCGGACGTAGAGCCGTGTCTCCACGCCATAGATACGCGGCGGCCCCTCGTTTTGTTCCCGCGCCGATAAATTCCTGGGAGAGGAGTCTGCCCTTAGGTCCAGGCAGGTGTTCGTCCGCTATCGGCGCGCCGATAGGCATCCGCGGCTTTCATGAAACGAGAGTCGGCGCCAATGATGTATTGGATGAACATAGCTCGCGACATGGAGACGTACAGCATGCATCGGCGAATACGCTCGAAATCCCCCTCCGTCGCCTGGGGGATTTTCATGAAATCCTGGATTTCATCGAGTTCCTCAGGCCACAGAAACACGCCGATCGGGCTCTCGTGTCCCTTTGAAGTGAAGACAGTCGTGCAGCGGACGAAATCACCGCCGGCGCCGGGCATCCCAAGAGGATCCTCGCCGTGTGCGCCGCCGAAGGCTTTCGCGTTGATGCCGTCGGCGCTCAAGGCCTTAGCCACGCGCTCCGGCTGCTTGACCGTGACGATCATAAAATCACCGAGCGCCAAACCTTCTTCCGCCACCAAACGCTTGATCTCCCTGCCCAACGCATGCAAGGTCGCCGGCTTGTCGGAGGATCTAAATATGCGCGTCGGCACGCCCTCTCTTTCGGTATAACAGACGCTATAGGCGCCGTCCGGACTATCCTCCGGACGAACGAGAAGTCCTTCTTGTGCCAATTCCCGCACTCGCATGTACTCCAGCAGATGGGGCGCGCCGCGCCCGTACACATTCTTCGGGTCGAGCGCGAGATTCACGGCGAGGCTGAGGATGGTCTGAGTCGAGCGATAAGTTTCCCGGAGCACGTCCGAGCGCCCGCGGAAATCGAGACCTTCCGGCAGAACACCCCTCAGTTCATCGAGCGTTTTCTTGCCATATATGTTCTGCGAGTCATCGGCGAAAAGAATGAAGTTCTTGAGACCTTTCGCTGTTGGTCGGCACCGGTCGTAGAGGTCGCGCAACATGTCCCCGTCCATGTCCTGAGCCTCGTCCACGAAAACGGCGTCGAAGTCCGCCGCCTTCGATCTTATTAACGATGCGGAATGAGCAATCGTCACATGTCGCAACATGCGTTCGGGATCCCCGGCAGAAAGCTCTCCCGCCGCCCGTTCGATCATGGACCGCAAGAGAATTTTCATCCCTTTGTTGAAATAGGTGATCAAGACCCGGTAGGAAGGATTCGCCTGAATCATCTTCGCCGCCCAAGCCGTAAGAATCAGCGACTTTCCGCTGCCGGCAACCCCTCTGACCAGGCGATGGCCTTCACCCACGTTCTTCTCGATGAGCCGGACCTGCTCCGCCGAGAACAGCGGCCGGCGGTCCCGGAGTTGAGCGATCTCGTGTCCCCAATTCCGCGGCGTGAGGAACGCTTCTTTTCGCAGCGGACTTCTCCCGACTTCCTCGATCGCGGCAGCGAGGCGCTGCGTTTCCTTGGCTGAGCCGGAAGGCCTGAATATATTGAGCAACCCTTCGAATCCGGGCGCCCTCTGATCCATCTTCTTGCGGACGGACGGCTTCAGAAGAGCAGCAAGCGGTCGCAGGACCGGGGACTTCAACTCTGCTTTGCTGGCGATCACGATCAATTGGCGCTTGGCCCGGCTCATCGCCACGTTGACCATCATCCTGATCTCCCCGTTCGAGAACGCGCTCGCACCGTTGACCAGATCTAGAATAACGACTTCACGCTCGGCGCCCTGCTGACGATGGATCGTCCCAACCGTGATTCGGGCGTCGTCGTTCCCCAGCTTCCGTTTGATCAGCCGGACCTGAGCCCGATACGGCGACAAGATGAGCGACGGCCGGCCCAGCCGCGCGGCCTCGTGCGCGTACATGACGCATGCCTCGGCCGATGCTTCGCGTATATGGCCCGTCCCGGGAGACGCGCGCCGCGAACAACACTCCTCCGAGGATTCGGCAAAGGTATCCACAACGACCCAAGACGCGCGAAATTCCGTGAACTCCTTAACGGCCGAGTCTTCCGCGTCGGCAAGAACGCTCGCCCCGTCCAGGAGCATGCCGTCGTAGCAAAACTCGCTCACGGCCTTTGAAATCTCTGGGTGCATACGGTATTGCGTCCGAAGCAGCCGAACGCTCTTCTTGCCATTGGCCTCGCGAGCCGACTCGAGATGAGAAAGACCCGAATTGACCAGCCACTTCCGAACATCCCCTCGCACGCCATGAGGGCACTTGAAGATCGGACCGATCTGCTTCGGATCTCCGGCAAGGAAGACCGCTTTTCCCATCGCCGCGATCGCCGCGGTGACCGCACGGCTCACCATTCCCGCCTCGTCAACGACGACCTTATCGAAGAACCCGACGAGATCGCCCGACGCCGCAAGATTCAGCGCTTTGAACGTCGTGACGATCAGTATGCGCGCGGAGCCTTCCGAGATGACATGCTGAGTTTGATCCGGCAGCCGCGCCTGGAGCGTCGCGATTTCCCGCTTGAGGCGGGCCGCTTCGGTGAATTTCCGCGCCCTGACCGCCGCGACTCGTCTCTCATCGAGTTCTTCAACGGCCCGAGACACTTCCGCATGCTGGCCGGCGAAGGACGGGTCCCGAAGACAATCAGCGAATTCGCGCTTTAGGACGCTGCCGGATCCTCGACCGCCGCGATGAACCAGCGAGCGCCCCCCACGCAGATGACCGCCCAATCCGGCCAGATGCTTCTTCAGGCGAAGCGCCATTTGATCCGCAGCGCTGTTCGTCGGCGTTGCGACCAGGATCATCCCGCCGGTCGCCTGAGCGGCCCATTGTGCGAGATGTTCAGACACCGCCTCCGTCTTGCCTGTCCCCGGAGGGCCCCATACGATCCCCCACGGCAAATCCCAGAAGTCGCGCGCTTGAGCCGACGGCGCGCCGTCGTCTTCCTCTTCGAAATCACCCGTGACGTGGCGAAGAGCGTGTTCCAGAGCTTCGGGCCTGGAGGAGAGGGACTCAAAGGCATTGCTGAGCGCGTCGCCAAAATTAAACGGAACGAACTCGAGCCAACAACGCGCCGCCTCCTGCCACCCCTCCCATTCCCCGACGTCGACATAGATGGCGCCGGTGTCGGGATCATACTCCTCCACCTCGCCGGAATGAAGAACGGCCCGGGTCTCGGGATCGCGAAATAAGATGCGCCCACCCGAAGCCCACGATTCATCGGCTGAAGGCTTAGGGACAAGAGGGAGGTAGTCGTCTTTTCGATCAAGCCACTCGACGACCTGGAGCGTTACGCCCTTGTACTGATCTCCGATCCGCGCGATCGCCTCCGCGAGATCATCGTCAATACCCGGCATACCTCGGAGGGATTTTTCGGCCATCCGAGCCCATTATCACAAATCCGCCAAGCAGCCTGACGACGCTGCGCCCCCTGATACCCGCCAAGTTGACGTCAGCGGACGAGGTACCCCCCCCGATCTTCGCACTCTCTATACGGAGCCGACGCCGTCCGCGCCTTCGCCGCTATGCACGCTCTTCTCAAAGGCAGCGACGAACGCGCCGCGGTCGCGCTCAAGTGCAAGCCATGAATGTTACAGGAAGCCCCGGAGTTGGCGGACGGCCAACTGAACTCTCAGGCGATACGGCCAGGCCTTGAATGGGCCAGCGCTACTCGATCATTAATGGGAATTCCCCCGCATCAAAGCATGGCTTTACTCGCGCGGAAGATTAGCCGCCATCAGAGATAATGCGGTCGCATTCGGCAATGATGAACGCCGGGATGAGTTCGTACTTACGATGATCCAGCTGCATGATGAACTCATTTTCAATATGGAATTTCTCATTGACCCGAGTATACTCAGAGACCCTTCGTTTTGTTCCCTGAGCCTTCGCGTTTGATATCACAAAGCGTGATATCAAAGGTTTTCACGGCCGCGCGGTCTCCGCCCCAACTTGAAGCGCCAAATTGGTACTTCAAATTCTCCCACTCCGCCCGTCGACAATGGAACTTTTCGAGGGGCCGCATCGTATCCTCTCCATGAAATTCGACGCGCACGCCGCATTGAAAGGTTTCGGCGCGGCTGGTATACTAGCTTTGCAACTGAGAGGACCCGCTCGTTCGGGTTCGTCGTGCGAAAGCGCGCTCGGTTGCCTTTTTTTTGGGGAGATGCCGCTAAGTGTATCTCCTGTACCTCGACGAAGCCGGCGACTTTAACAGCTGGCAAAACCAAAACTGCGCCGTCCTCGGCGGCGTCGCCGTCCATGAGGGCCAACTCCAGAGAATCTCGGCGCTGGTCGATCGCGTACAGGCCAAGTGGTTTCCGGGCATCTCTTTCCCGCTGGAATTCCACGCCAGCGCCATCCGCGCCGGCAAAGAACGCTTCCGTTCCTTCTCTCCCGCGGATCGCGCGCTCATGCTCTCGGATCTCTATGGCTTACTCGCCGCGGAACAGTTCCCCCAACTGGTCGCCTTCACCACGTCCATCGACGTTTCCGCCGTCCAAACACCCACTCAAGCGCTCGGGGATGCCTTCGAAGACCTTTGCCAGCGCTTCAACACCTTCCTCGTCCGCGGCTTCGGCAAAGGCATCAAGAATAAGGGCCTGCTGATCATCGATCGCTCCAGCTACTCGGAGCCGCTCTATCGCGACCTGATCGCCCGCTTCCGTTCAACAGGCACGCGCTACGGCTATCTCCACAACATCGTCGACGCGCCGCTCTTCACCGAATCTCACTACACCCGGTTCACGCAACTCGCGGACCTGGTCTCCTGGGCGGCGTTTCGCTATCACGAAAGCGGCGATCTCTCCTATCTGAACCGCATACTCCCGCGCTTCGACCGCAGCAGCCCTCAATCTAACCCGCCCGACGGCTTCAAGCACATCACCACGAGAAGCTGTTCCTGCCTGGCAAGACATTAAACGGGGCCTCAGCGAAGCCGCCCTGGGCCGCCGCCTCGTGGTCGAGTTCCGCTGAAGTAAGATCGCCGCTACGGCAAATGATGAGCTCGTGGGTGGCCCGCGTCACCATGCGGTTTTCTATCATGTCGGCATTCTTCTCCTAATCATCGCCGCCGCCATCGTCTTTCTTTCCGTTCTTGCGGCGACAATGCACGCGCGCTGGCGGAGCCTCAAAGAAACCGACGCGCGCCCGCTCTCGGATGCGTGGCTGGAAGTCTCACGCACTTTGAACGGTCGAAAATACATTCGCCGGTCCGAAGCCGCGCGGCTGAAATCCGATGCGGAAAAGCTGCGGCTCCCGTCCTTCCCTTTCCGCTCGTTCTTTTTTTCAGACGCGGATCAGGCGTGGCGCCGCCTTGATTCTCTTCTCAATGACTGGGATGCGCGCATCGTCATCGCGAACAAGAAGTTCGTCGCGGCCGAACTGGAACGACACTCCGCCTGGTTCGATCGCGTCTGCGGCTATCCGTTGACGCAAAAACAACGCGAGGCCGCCGTGACCGATGAAGACCGGCTGTGCGTGGTCGCGGGCGCCGGAACCGGGAAGACATCCACCGTGGTCGGGAAATGCCTCTACCTGCTCACTCACCAAGGCGTTCCGCCGGAAAATCTTCTGGTCCTCGCCTTCAATTCGTCGGCCGCCGAAGAAATAGGAACGCGGCTTGTTAAAGCCGGTCATCCCAAGGCGTCGGCCAGAACCTTTCACGCGCTGGGCCTCAGCGCCCTCGCAAGCCGAAACGGCGCCAAACCCAGCCTGCACCCTCTCTCCGCCCCGGAGAATCCGAACGCGCTTGCGCATTGGTTCCAAGACGAGATCGATCGATTAATCGACGACCCGCGGCATTCCGCCGACGTCTTACACTACTTGGCTTCGCACATGATTCCGTTCAAACCCCGCACGTCGTTCGCCACGGACGCGGAATTCATCCGCCATATCGCCTCGCTGAAACTGCGCACTCTCAAGGGGGAGCGCGTGAAGAGCATGGGCGAGCTCGTCATCGCGAACTTCCTCCTCGTCAACGGAATCTCCTACACCTACGAAGCCAAGTATCACATCCCCACGGCGACGATCGAGCGCCGCCAATACAAGCCGGATTTCAAGCTAGACGACCACGGAATCTACATCGAATACTTCGGCGTCGACCGCGCCGGCCGCACCATGGACCACGTGGACCGCACCGACTACGCCGAAGGCATGCGCTGGAAACGCGACTTGCACAAGAAAAACGGCGGGACTTTGATCGAGCTATTCGCTTACGACCTTTTCGAAAACAAACTCACTGAACGCCTCGCCTCGCAGCTCCAGGCGGTGAACATCCCGTTCCGCCATGCCGCTCGCGAAACGCTCGGCAACTACCTGGAAAAAGAAAAGCCCGTCACCCGGCTCGCGGCGCTCTGCGCCAACTACCTGAAGCTCTACAAAGCCAATCATGCGGATCGACCTCTCGAAGAGTTCGCCCGTCCGGGCGATTATCGCCAGTTCGCTTTCCAGCGAGTCTTCAAGCCGCTGTACGAGAAGTACCAGCATGAACTCGCCTCAAGCGGCGACATCGACTTCAACGACATGACCGTCAACGCGGCGGAAGCGATCAAGGCCGGATTCGGCCCGATGAACGTGACGCATCTGATCGTCGACGAGTTCCAAGATCTGTCGGTGGGCCGCAAGAAGATTCTGGACGCGATCCTCGCCGCCAACCCGCAAGCCCGCCTCTTCTGCGTGGGCGACGACTGGCAGTCCATCTACCGCTTCACCGGCAGCGACATCGGCATGATGACCCGCTTCGCCGAGCGCTTCTCAAACGGCGTCACCATCAGCCTCGACAAAGTCTTTCGATACTCCCAAGAGCTGATCTCGGTGAGCAGCCGCTTCATCGAGAAAAATCCCCATCAACTCAAGAAGTCCCTGATCTCCGAGAAATCGCTGGGCTCTTCGCCCGTCGAGTTGTTTCCGGACACGACGAACGCTCTTCAGGACGTTCTCGACGGAATCTCAAGCCGCAGCCCCGGCGCCAGCGTATTGCTGCTGGGGCGATACAACTTCGATGAACTCCCGTACAAAGCTCGGAACTTAAAAGTCCAATTCCTGACCGTCCATCGCGCCAAGGGCCTGGAAGCGGACTTCGTCGTCATCCTCAACGGCCGGGCCGGCGAGCACGGATTCCCCAGCGAGATCGTGACGGACCCCATCCTCAACCCGCTGTTCCCTCCGGCAGACGACACCGCCGATGCCGAAGAGCGCCGACTGTTCTACGTGGCCCTCACCCGTGCGCGAAAGCAGGTCTACTATCTCGTCGATCAGACGACGCCGTCGTCCTTTGCCGAGGAGCTTGCGGAATCATCTCTGGTGAGACGCCTTCACTCGGCAGGCCGGATTTGTCCAAAGTGCGGAGCGCTCCTCGTCGAACGTAAGAACCGCGAGAGCCAGAAGAATTTCTGGGGTTGCGCTAACTATCCAAGCTGCGACCACACAGAACCCTTCGCCCCGCCGGCGCTCTCCTGACCGAATAGGTCAGTTTTCCAACAATTAAGCGCTGCCCGCCTTCCTCCATCACCAGCTCGCGGCGCTCCCGGCCGACGACGTCAATTTCGTATACGCTCGCCCGTCCGACTATCTCCGCGCCTCAAATCGAGCCTGAAACCGGAAGGCAGACCCCGCATTCTGGGAAACGATCTCGCCAATCTCGAATTGACGCTCACTCACCAACAGAACGCCGATTCTTCTCCGGATTGTCACCATTGTCCCTAAGAAGAATCTTCGAAACCATTACCGCGACGGAGTCCGTATACCCTGCATCGGCCAATTGTTTGAGACTATCACGCACCCAGTCGGGATCAAACAACCCCCACTTATTCTCCGTAAAAAAATTTCTCATCTCGGCTGGATCGGATTTCAATCTTCCAGCCGCGAGGGCCAAGGTTATTTGTGGATTCGGCGCACAAAATTTTTTTCCGACTAGATCCTCGCGGAGCTGCTCCAGAACCACTCTACGCAGGTTCGGCTCAGTAAAGAGTTTGTAGCGATGAGCATAGCGCCCGCCCTTCAGGTCCGCCAAGTCGACGCCGGAGGAATCAAGATACGACTTGCATTCCACCGCCAGAACCTCATTTGTCGGAGCCCTGTAGGCTAGAAGGTCAATTTCCCAGCGCGGAGAAGATGGTCTTCCGATCTCATGCTTCTGGGATTTGTTGAGAACAACCTTGAATCCGCTTTGTATCCAGTAGCCTTCTACCTGAAGAATCTCCGCAACCACCGATTCGAATCCATGCATGATGGGTTCCCCTGCCGATCATTTGTAACGCGCCCTCGTTTCGTTTTCTTAAAATTGATGACGAACCTCGTTATTGAATGCTCCAAGGCGCACGCGGTCGGTTTTGTCTAAGCCTCTGCCCGACTCAATATTCCCAATGCTCATGTCGAGCGGGAAGACGGTTCAGCAAAGATCGGGTCTCGCGCCAGTTCGGCATGAAGCGGTCCATCAGAGCGACGAACCTGGGGCCGTGCTTACGCTCAAACAGGTGAACCAGCTCGTGCAGGACGATGTACTCGAGGCACTCCCGTGGCTTCTTGGCGAGCTCCGTGTTCAGCCGGACAGTGCGCGTGCTCGGATTGCAGCTGCCCCACTTCGTCTTCATGTGCTGGACGAAGACTCGCTTCACTCTGACGCCAAGGCGGGGCTCCCAGATCTCGATCAGCTTGGGCGCTTCGGCGCGGATCAAGTCGCGATACCAACCGGAAATAATCTCCCCCCGCACAGACGCATCTGCGCCGGGCCGCACGCGAAGGATCAGCTTGCCGTGGCGCAGGTGGACGCTCGGGGGCGCGTCTTCCTCGATGAGTTTGAGCAGGTAGCGCGTACCCCAGACGTAGTGGCTCTCTCGGTCCACGTATTCCCGCCGCTCCTCGCGTTCCTGCGCGACCAGCTTCTTCTGCTGCTGGCGAATCCAGCCGAGCTTGGAGATCGCGAAAAGCCGAATCGTGTCGAGGCTCATCCGGCGCGGGGCGGAAATGCTGACGCGGCCCGTCGGCGGATACACACTCAAGTGCACGTTCTTGATGTCCTTCTTCAGGACGGCGAGCGTGACTCCGCCCAGTTCCAGCGTCGCGCCCATCAGTATTCCCTCTGCTGCTTGATGATCGGGAAGAGGCGCTCGACCTCCTGCGGGTCGTCGTTCAGCAACGGCAGGAGGGCGCGCTTGATCTCGTTCTCGCGGGCTTGGTGACCGCGCCAGTCGTCGGGGCGCACCCGCTTGACCGTCTCGTCGATGGAGAGCGCCAGCTTCAGACGAGAATCCCCATCCAGGTTCAAAGTCGCCGCGCCTTCGCGCACAGCGCCCCCAAGCTCCTGACCGGGCGGCAGGGGAAGATTGTTGTAGATGGCGCGGATGCCCGGGCTGCTGAGCTGAGCGGGAGCATCCTCCGCGTGCCCGATCTGGACTTTCTTGGCGAGGTCGCCCAGGCGCTTGAGGTATTCTTCGTACGCGATGCGCTTCGCTTTCAGGTCGGCAATTATCTCGTCCAGCAGCTTCGACATCCGGTCATAATACGCCGGGTCGTTCAGGTGCTCCTTGATGATCTTGCGGCGGACGTTGTTGACGATCGTCTCCGCGAGCGCGTCCTTGTTCCCCCGGATGCCGCCGGGCAATGACTTGATCGCTTCGGCGATGCCCGACTTCACGATCAGATCGAGCAGGGAAATGTTCTCGAACGGAGAAATCTTTCGCGGCTCAGAAGCGGCGATGTAGGTGTCGATGAGGTGACGCATGTCCGACTCGTACGCCTTGAAGTCGAGCGTCTCGCCGCTCGAGTTGCGCACGATCTCCCGGAGATTGAGGGCGCTGTCGAGCTCCTTCTTAATGCGGGAGATGTCCGCAGCGCTGTAGCCCGCGTCGGCAAGGTCGTCGGCGATCGCCGCATACGCCCGGACGAGCGCCGCTACGCTCTTGTACAGAGCGGCGCGTTGTGGCTCGTGAGCGGCCAAGTCCTCCGGGATCTCGGTGTTGCCGCAGAAGTAGCGGATGTATTCCACGTCGCCCTTGGGCGGCTTGACCGATTCGCATAGGAGCTTGAAGGCCTCGCGTGCTTCCTCCAGCCGCTCCCGCCCCTTCGTCAGCCGATCCTTGAGCAGGATTTCCGGGGCGGCTCCCGGTGCGCTGTGGTCCAGCTCAGACGTGTAGACGCCGATGGCGCTCTTAACCTTCGGAAAAAGGCCTTTGTAGTCGACGATGTAGCCGAAGGTCTTGTCGTCGCCGTCCAGGCGGTTGACGCGGCAGATGGCCTGGAACAGTCCGTGGTCCTGCATGCTCTTGTCGATGTAGAGGTAGGTGCAGCTCGGCGCGTCGAAGCCGGTGAGCAGCTTGTCCACGACGATGAGGAGACGCATGTTGGCCGGCTGTTCACGGAACAGCTTCTTGGCGTTGTCCTCGTAAATCTCGGTCTTGGACTTGCCCGGCCTGGCCTCCACGTTTTCCAGGAGCGCCGTATAGGTGGTGTAGATGAACTGCTTCTCGGTCTCCGTGTTCGCGCCCGTTTCTTCGAGCGTCACATCTCTCGTCTGCGGATTGTAGGAGGTAACGACTGCGCACTTGCCCCGGAAGCCGGTCTCCGGCTTCTGGAACAGCTCGAAATACTTGCACGCGTCGTAGATGCTGGACGCGACCAGGATGGCGGTGCCGCGATTGTCGGACAGGCGCGGCTTCACGCTGAAGTCGAAGACGATGTCGCTGACCACACGCTCCATTCGGGCCCGGGAGCTGAGGACGCGCTGCATGGTGCCCCACTGCTTGCGCAGCTCGGCCTTCTGCCACTCGTTGAGACCGCGCGTCTTGGCGTCGAACCAGGCGTCGATGCGCTCCTGGGAGACCAACTCTTGGCTGATGTCGCGGGCTTCGTAGACCAGGTCCAGAACCACGCCGTCCTCCACGCCCTCGCTGAACTTGTAGGTGTGGATGTATTTCCCAAAGACCTCGAGGCTCGTCTTCGCGTCTTTCTTCAGGAGCGGCGTGCCGGTAAATCCGATGAAGACGGCATTCGGCATCAGCGCGGTCATCGCGGTGTGCAGTTTGCCGCTCTGCGTGCGATGGCATTCATCGACGAACACGAAAAGCTCTCCGACGGCTTTGCCGTGCTGAGCTTTCAACTGCTCGATAAACGCGTCGAAGTCGTCCACACCGCGCGGACCGAACTTATGGATGAGCGAGCAAAGCAGGCGCGGGCTGGGCTGGCCCAACAAGGTGGCCAGCTCGCGGCCGCTGCTGGTGCGGATGATCTTCTCGTCCGCATCTCGGAAGACGCCCTCGATCTGCTTGTCCAGTTCGTCGCGGTCAGTGACGATCAAGACGCGCGCCTTGGGCTTGTTCTCCAGGATCCACTTGGCCAGGAGCACCATCACGATGCTCTTGCCGCTTCCCTGGGTGTGCCAGATGATGCCGCCCTTGTAGGCGTTCACGGACTTCTGGGCTTCCTTGACCCCGAAGTATTGGTGGACGCGCGGCAACTTCTTCGTGCCGCCGTCGTAGAGCACGAAGTCGTGCATCAACTCGATGAGACGGCCCTTGCGGCACATCTTAGCCAAGTACTTGTCGAGCTTGGAGCGGCTGTCGTCGGCCTCGTCTTCCTTCCACTGGAGGAAATACTTCTCCTCCGTGCCGATGGTCCCGTACTTCAAGCCCTCGGAGTCGTTCCCGGCGAAGATGAACTGGACGGTGCTGAAGAACCACTGGTTGAACTCGGGCTTCTGATTGGAGAGGCTCTGACGGATTCCGTCGCCGATCGATACGCGGCTGTTCTTCAGCTCGATGACCCCGACCGCGATGCCGTTGACGTAGAGAACTAGGTCCGGCCGCCGCTCGTGATTGCCCCGCAGCGTGACTTCCTCGGCGATGGCGAAATCGTTCTTCTCCGGGTTCCGCCAGTCGATGAGCTCGACCGTCTCGGTCGCCTTCCCGACCTCGGTCTTCACCTGGACGCCGTAACGCAGAAGGCTGTAGATCTTCTTGTTGTTGTCGTAGAGGCTCCGGGTCGGATTATTGGCCTCGTTCTTCAGCTCATAGAGCGCCTTAGAAATCTGCGCTGGCGTGTAGCCGCGCTTACTGAGGTGTTCAGTGAGTAAGCTCTCCTCAATGTTGCTGTTGTCCGGACGATCCGTCCAGTCGCCGAGGTAGCGGTAGCCAAGCTCATCGCGAAACAAAGCGATGACTCGCTTCTGAGTTTCCCGCTCCGGCTGGCCGATGGGGCTCATACGAGCCGGGTTCTCCCGGTCAGCAGCTCCTGCATCATGCCCTGCTTGAGGGCGCGAGTCTTATCGCGGCGCTGCTCCAATACCGCCAATTCCGCATCCATGTCCGAGAGAACCTCCGCAATTGCGGTTTGTTCCTGGAGAGGTGGAACTTTAATCAGCAAGTTCTTGATAGCGTTCCAGTCAGAACGCGGCATGTGCGTACCATATGAGTTGCTCGCCGCATCAATGAATTCGTCGGTCTTGACTATCTGGTAAAGAAACTCCACAGCAACTGAATTCTGGTTTGGAGTTAAGACCCATATTTCAGTTGAGCAAACGCCATCACGCGTTGCCAGCCAATATTTCCGGAGGTATGCGCGGAGCTTCCCGAAGAGAACGTCGCCAGAGCGGAAGACGGATTTAGGCGATGCTTGCGTGCCGGCAACTGTGCTTCCAAGAAGCTCGCCATTCTTGGATGCGATGTGCTCCAACTCCACGCAGAAGTCATGCGGTCCCCCTCTTCTTGGATCGAACTTTTCCCGCCTGGTAACAGCCACGTCACCAAAGAGCTTCTCCTCCCACTTGCCGCGGAAGCCCGGCAAGCGCGTTCGGCCGGTGAGAAGCTGCTGCATGGCGGCCTGCTTGAGATCGCGCTTCTTGGCGATGAGCTGGTCGATTGCGACGATTAGCGCGTCCACATCGCTCAGCGCTTCAGTAATGGCACGTTGTTCACGCGGTGGAGGCACAGGCATTGGCACTTCAACAAACTTCTCGCGAGGCAGATGGGCGATGCTCGTCTGCGTAACGTAATTCGCCAATAGGCCTCGGTCGGACCACAGCCGAAGCAGTGCCGCCATTAGCCTCGAATCAAATCCGTGCCGCGCCCGCAAGCGGTGTAGTGCCTTCTGAAAGTAACACTCCTCCAAAGGTGCATCCCAAATAGCGGCGCGGCCCACCTCACCACCCTCACAAACCAACAGATCACCTTTCCGCAAACGGTATTTTTCGATGTCCGCGCGCGACAATGGCACGGTCAGGAGATCAGAGATGTCGATTCGATCCCATTGAACAGCCTTGTTGCCTAGATAGAATTTCGGGATTCCTGTGTTCTTTTCAGAATCGAGCATCTTTCCGAGCTTGACCTCGAACTCATGCCCTACTGTCGAGACAGACCAATCCTCCGGGATTACCCCGACATCAGTCTGTTTGTATCCTGGCCTCACGTCTATAACGCCCCCATTTTCTTTAGGTGGGTGTCCACACGAGAGCTTAGGGTCGCGATTTCGTGGAGAATCTGTGGCAGAGGCGCGGCGTAGCGCTCGGCGAGCTGGCGGATGCGCCCGGTGAGCGTCTGTGAAACGCGATCAAGCTCCCCACGCAGTGCTGCTTCAAGCCGAGCCATCCACTTATCGTCGATTACGAGGGTCTTGATGTCAGCCTCGGTGAGTTTGGCGTACTTCTCGTAAGCCAGCCTGTCCAGTGCGGCATCGGACTCCTTCAAGACGCGCTTGAGCGCTGCCTCGCTCTCGGAGAGCTCGAGCCATCTCTTCAGCACGGCCTCCTCATCCTTCGCCTCGGCGTCACCCTTGATCTCCTTCAGACGGGCATTGACCTCGGCCTTGGCGATCTTGTCCAAGGAGCCCAGGGCGTCTTCCTCGCCGCCGTTTTCCTCTTCGAGCTCGGCGAGGCTTGCGGAAGCAGCTTCGAGTTCGGCCTGCTTGGCGTCGAGCGCTGCCTGCTCCTTCGCGAAGTAGCGGGCTACGATCAATGACTTGGGAATCAGGTCGCAGGCCCAGCCCTTGTCCTTGGTCATGCCCTTCTTGTCCGTCTCGATAATACGAGCGGGCTTGGCCACCCAGCCGTCGGCGGCGATGAGGTAGCAGTCGTCCTGCATGGCCTCGGCGCAGTAGTCCATGAGGTGCTGGTAGACGTCGTAGGCGTCGAGCAGTTTGGCCTTCTCGAAGCAGGCGAGAAGATTCTCGGATAGCTTCTCGATCAACACCTTGGGCTTGTCGCCCTTCTTGATCCCCTTCAAGGCCGCGAGGTTGTTCGACTTCCACGTCGCGAAGAGCTTCTTCGTTGACTCGGTGAACGCGGTGAACTCCGTTTGACCAAAGATGGCGGACTTGATCTCAGAGACGGGGACCTTGAGCTCACAATATCCGGGACGATCCCCCTTCTTGAACAGAGCGGAGCGGACTCCGGGCAGGACATCCCAGTAGGGCTTGAGGGCGTCGATGTCGCGCTCCGGGATTCCACCGTGCAGATGAGCGTCGATGTCCTGAAGATCCTCGGGCTCGGAGCTGTCGATGTAGCGCGGGAGGTTCAGGTTGAAATCGTTCTTGGCGTCGCTGATCTCGGAGAGCGGCACCATCCTAGAGTAGCGATCCACAGTGGCGAGGCGCTCGAACGTATCCACGATCTTGTGGATGTCCTGCTCGCGCAGGCGGTTTTTGGGGCCGTCCTTCATGAAGCCCTTGGAGGCGTCGATCATGAAGATGCCCTTGCGCGCCTCGGCCTCCTCCTTGTCGATCACCACGATGCACGCGGGAATGCCCGTACCGTAAAACAGATTCGCGGGCAGGCCGATGATGGCCTTGATGTAGCGCTTGAGAACGAGGTTCTTGCGGATCGCGCCTTCCGCGTTCCCACGGAAAAGGACGCCGTGCGGAAGGATGCAGGCGGCCTTGCCCGTGGACTTGAGCGAGCGCACGATGTGCAGGAGGTAGGCGTAATCGCCCTGCTTCGTGGGCGGGACGCCGTAATCGACGAAGCGGCCGTAGGGATCGTTTTCCGGATCGAGGCCGGTGCTCCAGCGCTTGTCGCTGAACGGCGGATTGGCGACGACGAAGTCGAAGGTCTTCAGCTTTCCTGAATCGTCCGTGAAATGCGGGGTTGACAGCGTATTCCCTTGCTCGATGGCCGCACCCGCCTGGTCGTGCAGAATCATGTTCATGCGGGCAAGGCCGGACGTCGCGGAGTCCTTCTCTTGGCCGTAGAGAGTGACCTTGATCCCCTTGGCGTGCTTGGCCTCGTCGCCGACCTTCAGAAGCAGTGAGCCCGAGCCGCAGGTGGGATCGTACACCGTGGTCTTCGCGCTGATTTTCTCGGAGCCGATGCCGATGAGCTTGGCCATGACCCGACTGACCTCCGCCGGGGTGTAGAACTGGCCCTTGCTCTTGCCGCTCTCCGTGGCGAAGTGACGCATCAGGTACTCGTAGGCGTCGCCCAGAATGTCGTCGCCGTCGGCACGGTTGTTCGAGAAGTCGAGCGCGGGATTCTCGAAGATCGTGATGAGATTGGTGAGGCGGTCCACCATCTCCTTGCCGCTGCCCAGCTTCGCCGGATCGTTGAAGTCCGGAGGATCGGAGAGCTTGTTCGCCGCGTAGAGCGGACCGATGATCTTTTTGTTGATCTCGTCGCCGATGCCACCCTTGCCCTTCAGGGCGATCATGTCCTTGAAGCTCGCGCCCTTGGGAATGGTGATGGGGGCGAAGTCCTGGTCGGCGTACTTGTCGCTGACGTACTTCACGAACAGCAGAACCAGGACGTAGTCCTTGTACTGGCTCGCGTCCATGCCGCCGCGCAACGCGTCGCAGCTTTGCCAAATCGAACTGTAGAGCTCAGACTTCCTAATCGGCATTCGTCGATGGCCTCTGCTTGGAAAATCTACGGGAACAAAACGGATTGTAACTTTATTGGATTTCACCAATGGAACTTTTGGAGGGGTCGCGGCGTGTGCTTCGTATAAACCCCGGCGCGCGGGTCACTCTGGGCGTTTGAGATCGCAATTCGCGATCTCAAAATCCGGGCCATTATCGGTCTTGACGGTTTCCTCGACGTCGGCTACAATGTCTATGAAGGCTTTGCGGCACCCGCCGCATTGCCTTTTTTCTTTTAGGACTTGGCCCGAAGATCGTAGACCACGTAAACGCCTTCCGACTTCTGCCCGTTCACTCGCGAGTCAATGCGCAGAGACATGACTTGCTCGATATACGGCGCCAGTTCGGCTCGCGGCCGCGGCACCATGGCGCCCTTCCTGTCGAAGCTGTGACCCCAGCTTAGGATGTAGGCGACTAGATCGGCCAGCTGAATGCCGATCGTCAGATCACTGTGCACGAAGAGCGGCTCGGGGACCAGCCGCTCCGCGCGGTCGCGGCCGGTCTTAAAATCTCGATAGTAGGCCTGCATCTGCCCAAGCAGCAGATGGCTGGCTGATTTATCGAGCTCATCGAAAACGATGATCCCCATATGCTCTTTGTCTTTCGAATCGACGAAATAGAAGAAGCGCTCAAACAGGAACGCGTAATCCTTCCGCAGGAAGCCGACCTTCCGCTCGCCCGGAGCGTCGACGGGAACGATGATGCCCAAACATTGGGCACGAAATTTAGGGCACAACTCGAAAAGTCCTTTGACGTAGGCGAGTTTGGCCTGGGCAAGCGCCGATAGAGAGCGCCGATCGGCTTTATCGCCGTTGCGCAAGCTGAATTCAGCAAGTCTGCGCCGCTCGTCCGCCGGGAACTCCTTGAACATCCGGGCCTTCTTGAATACACGCGGATTGAGGAAGTTCTCGCCTTTGATCTCCTTGATATCGAGATCCTCTGCATCTTCCGCATTGGCCGCGACTTGCGCCTCATGCTTCTTTCGGCGCTCGGCGTTTAGTTCCGGGTAGGTGACGCCGAAGATTTCTCTTTGGAGCTCGTAGACGGCCTGAATGAACGGCCAAAGCGCACCGTCGCGAATGGCGAAGCCGCCAAGCACTTCGGCGGGAGCAAGCTTTCGGTCATGGCCGCTCTCGTCGACGAAGAGAAAGTAAGACATGAATTCCGGCGGTCAGCGTCAGCCGCGTAACGCCGGATCCGTCTGCAGCGCCGTCACGCACGCCATGTTCACGATGTCGTCGACGGACGCGCCGCGCGAGAGGTCGTTGACCGGCTTGTTGAAGCCCTGCATGATCGGCCCCAGCGCTTCGGCGCCGGTCAGGCGCTGGACCAGCTTGTAGCCGATGTTGCCGGACTGCAGGTCGGGGAAGACCAGGACGTTGGCGCGGCCGGCGACCTTGGAACCGGGGAATTTGCGCCCCCCGATCTCGGGCACGAGGGCGGCGTCGGCCTGCATCTCGCCGTCGATGGCCAGGTCGGGGGCTTTTTCCTTGGCGATGCGCACGGCTTCCTTCACGGCGGTGACGAGCTCGTGCTCGGTGGAGCCGTTGGTCGAGAAGGACAGGAAGGCGATGCGCGGTTCGATGCCGCACAGGACCTTGGCCATGCGCGCCGAGGAGATGCCTATGGCGGCCAGCTTCACGGGGACGGGGTCGATGTTGATCGCGCAGTCGCCCATGATGAGCACGCCGTTGTCGCCCTGCTCCTTCGTGGGGAAAATCATGATGAAGAAGCTCGAGATGGTGCGCACGCCGGGCGCCGGCTTGATGATGTGCAGCGCCGGGCGCACGGTGTCCGCCGTGGCGTGGTCGGCGCCGGAGAGGTAGCCGTCGACGCGGTCGTTGTGGAGCATCATGACGCCGTAGGTGAGCGGGTCCAGGCACGCGGCGCGCGCTTCTTCCTCCGAAATGCCTTTGTGCTTGCGCAGCTCGAAGTACTGGGCGACGTAGTCCTTGAACTTCGCGTCCGCGCCGGGATCGACGATTTCGATTCCGGTGATGTCCGCCCCGTTCTCCGCGGCCACCTTCTTCGCCTTCTCGGGACTCCCCAGCAGGATGGGCACGCACAGGCCGTCCTTCTTTAATATGGCGGCGGCCTTCAGCGTGCGCTTCTCCTCCCCCTCGGGCAGGACGATCTTTTTCTTGAGCGCGGCGGCCTTGCGGCGGATGTCGACGACGATGGGCGAGAGCGCGACGGTGGAGGTAGCCATGCGCCCACTCTAGCGAAACGGGTACCCCCGTTCAATAGAAACGGCGCTTCCCGGCGCACAGGCCGTCGCGGCGGCGTTGATCCCGTCTTCCGGCCTCCCGCGACAGGAGATCGGCGGCTTCATCGCACTGCTCTTCGACGTTCAGCGTCAGGATCCAACCCAGGCCTTCGAACAGCTTCTCCCACGTGGACAGGCGCGCGTCCGCGCCCCGCTCCGCGCGCAGCACGACGGAGACGTTCACGCCCGCCTCGTCGGCCAGCTGGCGTTTGGACACGCGGCGCTCTTTGCGCAGCCGCCGCAGAAGCGTCGCCGCCTCCGGGACGACACGGCTTTCCTCAATCATCATGGAGGATACGCACGACCCCGGGAAAAAGTTCCCTCCTCTTGGTCCGTTGCTTCAAAGCAAAATCGCTCCCGAATGCCGCGATTAACGCGGTTTATTATTGGCGCGTTTGCTTTAAAGCAACGGACCAAGAACCGGAGGCGCGAACGCGCGCCGTCACGGCAAGGTCGAGTGGTCGAAGGAGCCCGCGTGCCAGAGGCCGCGGTCGGAGCCCAGCGGGATGAAGGCGGCGCCGCCCTGCGGCGCGGCGCTGTCGGCGGCGTGATAGGACTGCGGGCGGGAACGGCGGTCGGATTCCAGATCGTCCTCGTCGACGAACTTGCCGCCGGTCTGCGTGAGAGAGAAGGCGCGCAGCGCGCGCTTGGTGAGCTCGTCGGCGAGCGTGCCCCAGTCGCCGGGCGCGTTCATCAGGCGGCCGGGGACGAAGTCCAGGCCGTCGACGTGCGCCTGGCCGACGAGGACCACGGCCTTGCCGCCGCTTCCCATCTCCTTGGCGAGCAGATCCGCCATGGTGCGGTTGCGGTCGGTCAAGTAGACTTGGGCGACGGCCTCGTTGAAGCCGGGCTCGTAGCCGGACTGGGCGCGCTGGAACTGGGCGTCCGTGGTCGCGGGAAAGTCGGCGGGCGAGAGGCCGGTGTTGGCGGCCGCCAGGTTCGCGGCGGTCTTCGCCCAATATTCGAGCGGCAGGCCGAGCGCCACCACGCGCACGCCGTGCTCCCGCGCGGCGCAGAGCAGGGCGGCGAAGGCCTTGATGCGGCGCGGCGAAAAATTGAGCGCGGCGAACGGAACCGCGGCGGATCGACCGCTCAAGTACGCGTCCACCGCGTGCTGGTTCGGACGCTTGAGGCCCTCGATGCCGATGGCCTTCACGCCGGCCTTCGCCAGGCGCGGCATCTCGCGCGTGAGCGTCTCCACGGACTCGAGGGAGCCGTGGTTCTCGCCGTAGACCAGCACGTCGTGCGCTTCGAAAATCCGCTCGATGGGCGCGCCCCACGACTGTGCGGCCTGCGCCACGCGCGCCGCGACGCCGGCCGTGGTCCGCGCCGACGGAAAAGGGAGGATCTGCGCCGGCGTCGGCGCCGCGGCGGGCGTGAAGGCGACCGTGGGCTGGACCGCGACGGCCGCCGCCGGAGCGGACAAGGATGGAGCCCCGGCGACCAGCGCGGACACCGACGTGGTGTTCAGCACGGAGGCGCTCGGGATCGCCCCCGCGGCCGCGGAGGGACCCGCGAGCACGGGCAGGACCTCGACGCGCGCGGCCTCGATGGGCGCCGCGAACGCCGGCGCCGAACTCAGCGCGGCCAGCAGAAAGACGGACGTCCGCTTCATGAAGAAAGTGTAGAGGGAACCGGACGCGCCGACGGGGGGCCGAAGACCTAGCGCGGGCTAGGCCTGTTGGGCCGCGAACGCCACGTGCTCCACCTCGTCGGCCGCGATGCGCCCGAAGATGGCCGCGGTCACCGGATCCGTCGCCGCGAGACTTTTCTGGAAACTCTCCTCGGCGGCGCGGCCGCGCTCCTCCGCGGTTTTCATGTAGGCCATGAACGCGGGAGCGGTCTGGCATTGTCTCAAGGATTGCCAGAGCCGATCGGACACCGGGCGCTCGTCGGGCCGCACGCCGAGCTCCGCCATGCGGCCGAGCAGGAGCTGGAGATGGCGGTCCTCGTCGGAGGAAAAGCGCTTCCAAACGGCGCGCAGTTCCGGCGCCGCGTCGGGCAAGGTCTCCGCGGCCCAGCGGAACGCCTCGCGCGCCTGCAGCTCCGCGAACGCGGCGGTGCGCAGCCGGTCGCCCAAGCCCTCGGGCGTGCGGATGCCGCGCGGCGCGGGCGCGTATTCGTTCGGTTCGCACACTCGGAACGGGGACCAGTTCATCCAGGCAGGATTATATCGGATACACTCTTCGCGTGAACCGCCGTTTCTTGTGGGCCGCGTGCGTCTCTATCGGGACGGCGTGCGCCGCGCGCGCCGCGACCCCGTACGACGACGCCCTCGCCGCGCTGACGGGCATCGACAAGGCGGAGGACCAGGAGCTCGACGCCCTCCTCGCGCGGCCCGCGGACGCGGCCTTTTTCGCCGAGCCGCGCGCCGCGGCCTTGCTCCAGCCCAATCAAAAGGCGCTCGCGCTGTTTCGCGAGGCGACGCAGGCGCCCAGCGACGGCTACCTTTTCGCTCCGAAGGTCGACTCCTACGACGCGAAAACCGCGATTCCGCTCTACGACCGCCACGTGCGCCTGGTGAAGCTGCTCCTGCTCGACGCGAAGCTCGCGGCGCCCTCCCGGCCGCGCCGCGCCGAGGCCGATCTGCTGGCGGCGCTCGGGTTCGCGACGCAGGTCTCGCAGCAGAAGACGGGCGCGCTGAGCGCGCGCCTCGTGGCCGCCTTGACCGTGGGGAAGGCGGACGCCCAGCTCATCGACAGCGCCCGCGACCGCGCCGCGAGCCCCGCGTATCTCAAAGAGCTCGCCGCCCGCCTGGAGAGGCTCGCGAAGGTCCAGGACTTCATGCGCGCGGGCTTCGAGGAGGAGGCGCTGCGCAATGAAGGCGCCGTACGCGAGAGCTTCACGCCCGAGATGGTCGCCCGCGAGCAAGCCGAGATGCCGATGCTCCAGCGCGTGCTGTCGCAGAAAGATCAGGACGCCGAATACAGCGCGCGGGTGCTGTCCCTCTACAACGCCGCGACGGACGCGCGCACGCGGGCGCTGATCGCCGCCTTCCGCGCCAACGATCTCGCCGTGCTCGAGGACTACGACCGGAAGCTCGCCGCGGACATCGCGGCGCGCAAGAAGGCGCGCGAGTCCGTCGCCCTCTGGGAACGCTTCCTCGACGGCGCGCGCGGCGGCGCCCTCGCCAAGCGCCAGACGGCGGAAGCGTCCGCCGACGCGCTCCTGTCCGTTCGCGCGCCGGCCTACCCGCTGCTGCTCGCGCACGAGCACGCGTTCCTGAGCGAGCTGTCCGTCCTCCGGGCCGGCGTCGCCGTCGAGCGCTACCGCCGCGACCGCAAGGTCCCGCCCGCGAAGCTGGCCCGGCTGAAGCCCGGCTACCTCGACGCGGTCCCGACGGACTCGTTCAACCGCTTCGCGCCGCTGCGCTACGCCGCGTCGAAGACCAGCTTTCTCGTCTACGGCGTCGGCCCGGACCGCAAGGACCACGGCGGCCTCCCGCTGGACCTGGCCGCGTTCATGGACGACAAGCCGGCCGTCGGCGACTTCGTCTTCCGCGACTGATCCCGAAAGGGTAAAATCTCTTCGTGAGACGCGCGCTCCTGATCTTCTTGCTCGCCGCCGGCGCTTGCTCGCGCGACGCGGCGCCCGCGTCCAAACCCGCGCCGAAGCCCGCGCCGCCCGGTCCGGTCGCGCTGTTCCTGGGCGACTCGCTGACCGCGGGCTACGGCGTCGACCTCGAGGACGCGTGGCCGACGCTCGTCGGCGCGGAGTGGAGCCGCCGCGGCAGCCCCTGGCGCGCGCGCAACGCGGCGATCAGCGGCGCCACTTCGGCGGGCGTTTCTCAAGAAGCGGCCTGGGCGCTGACTCCGGACGTGAAGCTGGTGTTCATCTGTGTGGGCGGCAACGACGGGCTGCGCGGCGTGCCGCCCGCGCAGACGCGGCGCAACCTCGACGAGCTGATATCGGCGTTGCAGAAGCGCGGGCTCAAGGTCGCTCTCGCGGGCATGAAGATCCCGCCGAACTACGGCGCGGGCCGCGCGAAGGAGTTCGCGCAGGTGTTCCCCGCGGTCGCGAAAAGGCGCGGCGTGCCGCTGATGCCGTTCCTGCTCGAGGGCGTCGCGGGCGACCCGGCGCTCAATCAAGAGGACGGCATTCACCCGAACGTCGCGGGGCACAAGCGCGTCGCGGCCGCGGTGCTCGCGTTTCTGGACAAGGAGAAGCTGACCCCATGAGCGCCCCCTTGCTGGAACTCGAGGACGTTTCTAAGGAATTCCCGTCGGGCAGCGAAACCTTGCGCGTGCTCGCCGGCCTGGATTTCTCGATCGGCGCGGGCGAGGCCGTGGCCGTCACGGGTCCGAGCGGCTCGGGCAAGTCCACCTTGCTCGGCATCCTCGCGGGCCTGGAGCGGCCCACCTCGGGCCGCGTGCGCCGCGACGGCGAGGACGCGACCGCTTGGAGCGAGGAGCGCCTCGCGCTGTGGCGGCGCGGCCGCGTGGGCTTCGTGTTCCAGAACTTCCGGCTGATGCCGACTTTGAGCGCCCTTGAGAACGCGTCCTTTCCTCTAGAAATGCAGGGCGAGGCGCCGGACGCCGCGGCCGCGAAGGCGCGCGTCCTGCTCGCCGAATTGGGCCTCGGCGCGCGCGCGGACCATCGGCCCGACCAGCTCTCCGGCGGCGAACAGCAGCGCGTCGCGATCGCGCGCGCGTACGCGCACCGGCCGGCGCTCATCCTGGCCGACGAGCCGACCGGCAGCCTGGACCGCGCGACGGCCGGGCGCGTGCTCGACGCGCTGCTGGGCGTGCACGCGCGCTCGGGCGCGGCGCTCGTGGTGGTCACGCACGACCCCGCGACCGCCGAGCGCATGAGCCGCCAGGTGCGTCTCGCGTCCGGACGCCTGGCCGCGTGAGCGGCGCGCTCGACGGCTCCGCGCTGCGGCGGCTGGCCGCGCGCCTGTTCCTGCGCCGCGCGCGCACCATGCTGTTCCTGGCCGCGTGCCTGGCGGTCGGCGTCGCGTTCCTGTCGGCGGTGTCGCACCTGCTCTTCGCCGTCGACGGCGCGATCGCGGCGCGCGCGCGCGACATGCTGGCCGGCGACGTGCAGGCGTCCTCGTCCCGGCCGTTCTCGGACTCGGAGCAAAGCGCGCTCGACGCCGCGCTGACGCCCGGGCGGCGCGCGTCGCAGAGCGTGAGCCTCGCCTCCATGCTCGCCCCCGCGCGCGCGAGCGAGCCGCCGTTCCTGGTCGCCGTGAAGGCCGTCGACGACGCGTACCCCCTGCGCGGCGCCTTGCTCACCGCTCCTCCGGGAGCGAAGCCCGCGCCGGGGACCTGTCTCGTCGAGCGCTCTGCGGCGCTCCAGCACGGACTCAAGGTCGGCGACGCGGTGCGGCTCGGCGCGCTGAACCTGCGCGTCGCGGCGCTGATCGACCAGGAGCCGGACCGGGACTTTCTCGGCTTCTCCTTCGCGCCGCGCGTGCTGATCGCGCGCGCGGACTTGGACCACGCGGGCCTTCTCGGGCTCGGCGCGCGCGTGCGCTACGCGTGGACGCTCGCCCTGGACGCGTCCGAAAGTCCGGCGCCCGCCGTCGCCGCGGTCAAGAAGGAGCTCTCGCGCGCCCTCGCGGACGCGCACGTGGGACTGATCACCTACGCCGAGGGCGAATCGTCGGCGCGCGAGGGCCTGCGCCGTGCCGCGCTGTTCTTCACCGCGCTGGCGCTCGCCGCGCTGCTGCTCGGCGCCGCCGGACTGCGCGCGGGGTTGGCGCTCTTCCTCGACGCCGAATCCGACACGATGGGCTTGCTGCGCTGCCTCGGCGCGTCGGCCGCGGAGGTGGAGCGCCTCTACGTCGGGCTCTGCGTCGGCGTCGGCCTGCTCGGCGGCGGGGCCGGCGCGCTCGCGGGCTGGGCGCTCGCCGCCGCGGCCGCGCGGGCCGCGGGACGCTTCGACCTCGGGCTCGCCTTGTCCGCTCCGCCGCGCGCGGAGGCCTTCGCGGAGGCGCTGCTGCTCTGCGGCGCGCTCGCCTGGGGCCTGTCCGCCGCGCGCGTGCGGGCTCTCGCGGCCCGCCCCCCGCTCGACGCTCTGCGCGAGCCGCCGCAAGCGCCCCGCGCGCTCGCCGCCGCGGGCTGGGCCGCCGCCGCGCTCGCCGTCGCCGCGGCCGCGTGGCGGCGCGCGCCGACGCCCAAGGACGCGCTGCTCCTCGCGGCGGCGCTGGCGGCGGGGACTCTTATCGTCGAAATGCTCGCCCGCGCGGGACTGGCCGGCGCCGAGCGCCTCTCTCGCGCGCTCGCCGGCGCGGGACTGCCGTTTCCCGTGCGCCACGGCCTGCGCCGCCTCGTGCGCCGCCGCCGGGAGAGCCGCGTGATGCTGTTCACGCTGGCCGGCGGCTTCGCGCTGCTCGCCGCGGTCGGCTCCGCGCGGGAGGGCTTCTCGCGGGCGCTCGCTCCCTCCCAGGCCGAGGACGCGCCCGACCTGTTCCTCGTCGACGTCCAGCCGACTCAAGTCGCGCGCGCGCGCGCGATCGCCGCGCGCTGGTCGCGCGGCGAGGCCGCGTTCGCGCCGCTCGTGCGCGCGCGCCTGCTCCGCGTCGACGGCGAGGCTCTGCGCCGCGACGCGAAGCGCGACGGCGACGAGGCCGAGCGCGGCCGCTGGCGCTCGCGCGAGTACAACCTGACCTACGCGGACGCGCCGAACCCGTCGGAGACGATCGTCGCCGGGAAATTCTGGGCCCCGGGCGCGGACGTCGCCGAGGCCAGCCTCGAGCAGGACTTCATGGACCGCGCGGGCCTTCGTCTGGGCGCGCGCCTGACCTTCGACGTGCAGGGCCGGGAGGTCGACGCCGTCGCGACCTCGGTGCGGCGCGTCGAGTGGGCCGCGATGCGCCCGAACTTCTTCGTGACCTTGACGCCGGGCCTCCTGCGCGAGGCGCCGCAGACCTTCATCGCCTCCCTGCGCGCGCGCGATCCCGCGGCGTCGGCGGAATTGAGGAAGGAGCTCGCGCGCGCCCTGCCCAACGTCTCGGTCATCGACGCGGCCGCTTTGCTCGCGACCGCGCGGCGCACCCTCGGCCTGATCCTGACCGCGGTCGGCGCGCTCGCGGCGTTCTGCGTCGGCGTCGGCGCGCTCGTCGTCGCGGGACTGGTGGCGCTCGGCCGCGCGGAGCGCGGCGCGGAAAACGAGCTCGAGCGCGCGCTCGGCTGGACCGAGGCGGAGTCGCGCGCGGCCGACGCGGCCGAGCTGCTCGGCCTGGGCGCGCTGAGCGCCCTGTGCGCGGCGGCGGCGGGCGCGGGCCTGTCCTGGGCGCTCGCGCGACGCCTCGACGTGCCGCTCGCCGCCGACCCCGCGGAGAGCGCGGCGCTCCTGCTCGGCGCCCTGCTCCTGCCGGCGCTCGCCGGCATGCTCGCCGGCTCGGCCTCCCGCCGCGCCGCGCGTAGGCCTTGATTTTCTCCGCGCCGAAGCGTATATAGTGTTCGGGCGCGCGAACTCGGCCGCGCCCCAAGCGTAGTGTTTGTGGAAGCATCGAACGCCGAAAACCAGGAGACACCCCCACATGAAGAAGCTCATTCAAGCGACCGTCGCCGCGCTCGTGCTCACGGCCGCGCTGCCGCTCGCCTCGCATGCCGAGGACCATCCGGCGTACCTGCACGCTCTGTCCGATCTGCGCGCGGCGCGCTGGCTCATCAAGCACCGCCCCGCCAACGGCTGGCGCGTCGCGGCCCAGGAAGACGACGCCTGGCGCGACATCGAGAAGGCGATCAACGAGATCAAGCACGCCGCGATCGACGACGGCAAGGACATCGACGATCATCCGCCCGTGCAGAACGAAGGCGACCACGGCGGCCGCCTGCACCAGGCGCGCGAGCTGCTCAAGCGCACCCGCGACGACCTCTGGCAGGCCGAGGAGAACGGCCACGCCCGCGGCCTGCGCAAGCGCGCCGTGCGCCACATCGACAACGCGATCAAGCACCTCGACTGGGCGATCCGCGACGGCGAGCGTCACCACTACTGGTGAGCCGCCGCTGAATCAAGATCCGAAAAGGGAGGCCGCGCCGATCAACGGCGCGGCCTCTTCTTTTTTTGCCACACTGGGACGATGAAAGAGAACGCCGCGGCGGCTGCGAGCCAGATCGTGATCTTCGGCGCCAGCGGGGATCTGACCGCGCGAAAGCTGATCCCGGCGCTGGCCAGCCTCGCGCACAAGAAATCCCCCGCGGCCGGATTCACGGTCGTCGGCTGCGCGCGACGCCCGAAGACGGACGCGTCCTGGGCGGCCGAGCTGCGCGCGCTGATGCCCGCCGAACTCAAGGACGCGTTCGAGTCTCTCGTCCCGCGCCTGCACTACCAGGCCTGCGACGTCGGCAATCCCGCCGACCTGAAAAATCTCGCCGCCAAGCTCGACGCGCTGCCCGGCGGCGCGGCGGCGGGACGCCTGTTTTATCTCTCTCTGAAACCCGAGCTCTTCGCCGAGTCCGCGCGGCAGCTCAGCGCGGCGGGGATGCTCGAGGCCGCGCGCGGCGCCGCGGCCTGGCGTCGGCTCGTGATCGAGAAGCCGTTCGGCCGCGACCTCGCCAGCGGGACCAAGCTCAACGTCGAGCTGCACGAACACCTGCGCGAGGACCAGATTTTCCGCATCGACCACTACCTCGGCAAGGAGACCGTGCAGAACCTGCTCGGCTTACGCTTCCACAACGCGATCTTCGAGCCGCTGTGGAACCGCCATCACGTGGAGCTCGTGCAGATCACGGTCGCGGAGGACCTCGGCATGGAGGGCGACCGCGGCGGCTACTACGACGGCACGGGCGCGCTGCGCGACATGCTGCAGAACCACATGCTGCAGATTCTCTCCTTCATCGCGATGGAGCCGCCGTCGTCGCTCGACGCGGCGGCGATCCGCGCGCAGAAGCTCGCCGTGCTGCAGAATCTGCGTCCGCCGTGGCCCGGGGACGCCGCGCGCGAGGCGGCGCGCGCGCGCTACACCGCGGGGAAAATCGACGGCAAGGAGGTCCAAGGCTATCTCCAGGAGACGGGCGTGGACCCGGCCTCCACGACGGAGACCTACGTCGCCGTGCGCGCCGAGATCGACAACTGGCGCTGGGCGGGCGTGCCCTTCCTCCTGCGCCACGGCAAGCGGCTGCCCAAGAAATTCACCGAGGTCCGGGTCCAGTTCCGCACGCCCCCGCTCCAGCTCTTCAATCCGCCCGACGGCATGTCCGATGCGGAACTGCGGCGCAAGCTGCACGACGGCTCGCTGTGCCAGATCCGCCCGAACGTGCTCACGCTCTCGATCCAGCCGCGCGAGTCGATCAGCCTCTCGCTCGGCGTGAAGACGCCCGGAAACGAGATGCTCATGGCGCCGGCCGAGCTCGACTTCGACTACCGCGAGCGCTTCGGCGGCGCGACCGCGCCCGCCTACGAGCGGCTCCTGCTCGACGCCCTCGTCGGCGACGCGACCTTGTTCATCCACGCGGCCGAGATCGAGGCGAGCTGGAGGTTCGCCGACGCGCTGCGCGCGCAATGGGAAGCGCCCGGCGGCCCCCCGCTTCAGGAATACGCGGCCGGGACGTGGGGACCGGACTCCGCCGACGGCCTGTTCCACGGCTGCGAGGGCGGCTGGTCGCGCGGAACGCGCGCGGCGCCCTAGTTCAGGGTCTGGCGGAAGCGGCGGCTCGCGGTGAACAGCGCGCACGCGCCGATGAAGGCGAGCACGCAGAGATTGGGAATGATCGCGCCGAGGTCGCCGCCCTTGAGCATCAGGTGGCGGATGCAGATCACGACGTAGCGCAGCGGGTTCAGGTACGGGATCCAGCGGATCGCGGCGGGCATGTTCTCGACGGGATAGATCACGCCGGAGAGCTGGATCATGGGGAACATGAACAGGAACGAGCCCAGCATCGCCTGCTGCTGGGTCTTGAGGAACGTGGACAGCAGGAAGCCGACCGCGACCGTCGTGCACACGAAGACGAACACGGTCAAAGTGATTTCCCACAACGGCGCGCGCACGGGCACGCCCATGAGCCAGGCGACGGTGAGCAGGATCGGCAGTTGGAGCATGCCGAGCACCACGTAGGGGACCGTCTTGCCGAGCATGACCTCGCGCGGCGAGATCGGCGAGGCGAGGATGGTCTCGAGCGTTCCCATCTCGCGCTCGCGCGTGATCGCCATCATCGTGAACGAGAGCGGGACCAGGAACATCATCAGGCACAGCGTGCCCGGGACCAGGTAGGTCGCGGTGTCCTCCGCCGGATTGTAGAGCGTGCGCACGACGAACTGGAACGTCGGCGCGGCCGCGGGCCGACGCGCGGCGATCTGCTCGGCCAGGATCGACTGGGCGTAAGCCTCGACGCCGCGCGCGCGCTCGGCGTTGGTCGCGTCGATCAGCAGCTGGTAGCTCGCGCCGCCGCGGCCGAAATCCCGATCGCCGCCGTTGGGGGGCGCCACGAGCACGGCCTCGGCGCGGCCGGAGCGCACCCAGTCGAACGGGTCGCCGGCGCCGGGCTCGCGCGGCGCGAACCAGCCGCTCGCGTAGAAGCGGTCGGTGAGCTCGCGCGAGAACGAGTCGCCGGGCTGATAGACGGAGGCGAGGCCGATGTTGCGGATCTCGCTCGAGAGCGCGAAGCCGAACATGAGCAGTTGGACGATCGGCATGAAGATCAGCATGCCGCGCATGCGCGGGTCGCGCAGGGCCTGGGTCAGCTCCTTCTTGATGAACCCGATGATCGTGGGGTTGAACCTCATCTCAGGGCTCCAGGTCCGTCTTGAATTTCTTCCAGGCGAAGACGACGAAGAGGGCGCTCATCGCGGCCAGCACCGTCATCGGGAAAGCGAGCATCCTCAAGTCCGGCGCGCGCAGAAAGAGCGAGCGCACGATGGTCATGTACCAGCGCGCGGGGATGATCGCGGTGACCCCGCGCCAGAACGGCGTCATGCTCTCGACGGGGAAGATGAAGCCGGACAGCATCTGGATCGGCAGCATGCCGGTGTTCATCGCGAGCTGGAACGCGAGCTGCTGCTGGCGGGTCACGACCGAGATGACGAGACCCTGCGACATCGTGGCGCCCAGAAAGAGCAAGGTCGCGACCAGGAAGACCAGGTGGCTGCCGAGGAAAGGCACGCCGAACACGAGCCGCGCGAACAGGTAGACGAGCGCGACGCCGCCGAGCGAGAGCGCCATGTACGGCGCGATCTTGCCGAAGATGATCTCGAGCGGCTGGACCGGCGTGCCGAGCAGCAGCTCCATCGAGCCGTTCTCCCACTCGCGCGCGACGGTCAGCGCGGTGAGCAAGGTCGAGATCAGGCCGACGACGATCACCAGCACGCCGGGCACGACGAACCACTTCGAGTTCAGCTCCGGGTTGAACAGGAAGCGCGTGCGGATGTTCGCGGGCGGCGCCGGCATCGGAACGAGGCGGTTCACGGCCATCGCCTGGATCCCGCCGATGTACGCGGCGACGGTGGCCGCGTAGGAGTTGTCGGCGCCGTCGAGCAGCACCTGCGCGGTCACGGGCTTGCCCGCGCGCGCGTCGCGCTCGAACTGCGGGTCGATGATCAGCGCGGCCTTCGCGCGCTCGTCGCCGAGCGCGGCGGTCGCCTCCGCGGGCGAGGCGGCGCGCGTGATGTGGAAGTAGCCCGACGACGAGAACAGGTCCACGAGCTCGCGCGAGGTGCGCGTGTTGTCGCCGTCGGCGACCAGCACTCCGACGTCGCGGACGTTCAAGTCGATGACGAAGCCGAAGAAGCAGACCAGCATCACGGGCAGGCCGAGCGCCGCCGCCATGGTGACGGGATCGCGCAGGATGTGATGCGCCTCCTTGCGCGCGATCGACATCGCCCGGCCGAAGTCGAAGCCGGTCATCGGTGCTTGCCCTCCACCAGGCGGATGAACACGTCCTCGAGCGAGGGCTTGATGCGGCGCGCCTCCACGTCCGTCCCGAGGCCCGGCAGGCGGCCGAGAAAGCCCTTCTCGTCGGAGAGGCTCACGTGCCAGCGCAGGCCGTAGGGCTCCGCGTCGTTGACCGCGGGGTCCGTCTTCGCGCGGTCCGCCCAGTCGGCCTTCGCGCCGTCGCGCGCGGACAATTCATAGAGCGGCTCGGGGAACGCGGAAATCTTCAGGCCCTCCGGCGAGTCGAGCGCGATCAGCTTGCCGTCGCGCATGAGCGCGATGCGCCCGCACTGCTCGGCCTCGTCCATGTAGTGCGTGGTCACGAACACGGTCTTGCCGGTGTCCGCGATGCGCCGGATCAGCGCCCAGAAGCGCGCGCGCGCGGCGGGAGCGACGCCCGCGGTCGGCTCGTCGAGAAACACGATCTCGGGATCGTGCAGCATCGCGGCCGCGAGCGAGAGCTCCTGGCGGTAGCCGCCGGCGAGATCCTTCACGAGCGTCGTCGCGGGCTGGTCGAAGCCGATCGTCTTGAAGAGCTCCGCGGTGCGGCGCTTGAGCGTCTCGTCGGACATCTTGCGCAGGGCCGCGCCGAACGCGAGGTTCTCGGAGACGGTCAGGTCGTCGTAGAGCGTGAAGCGCTGCGACATGTAGCCGACCTTGCTCTTGATCGGCGTCAGGCCGTCGCGGATGTCGAGGCCGGCCACGCGCGCGTCGCCCGACGTCGGCACCAGCAGGCCGCAGAGCACGCGGATCGTCGTGGTCTTTCCGGCGCCGTTCGCTCCGAGAAAGCCGAAGATCTCGCCGGGAGCGACGCGGAAGCTGACGCGGTCGACCGCGGTGAAGTCGCCGAACTTCACGGTGACCTGGTCGGCCTCGACGGCCCAATCGCGGCTCATTTCGCGGCCCCCGCGCTCTTTTCGCGCTTCAAAAAGAGCTCGTCGAAGCCGGCGACGCCCTCGGCCTTCAGCACCGCGCGCGGCTCTCCTTCGACGAGCGCGCGGCCGCGGTCGAGAAGATGCACGCAGGCGCAGCGCTCCGCCTCGTCCATGTACGCGGTCGAGACGACGATCGTGACCGCGCCGCCGCCGGAGAGGCGGTAGAGCAGCTCCCAGAACTCGCGGCGGCTGATCGGGTCCACCCCGTTCGTCGGCTCGTCGAGCAGCAGCACGTTCGGCGACTGCAGCAGCGCGCACATGAGGCCGAGCTTCTTGTACATGCCGCCCGAGAGGTTGCCCGCGGGCCGATCCTCGAACTTGTCGAGGCGCGTGATCTCGAGCAGCTCCTTGCGGCGCGGCCGGTAGACGCTCTCGGGCAGACGGTAGAGGTCGCGAAAGAAGTCCAAGTGCTCGCCGACCGAGAGGTCCGCGTACAGGCTCTGGCGCTGGGGCATGTAGGCCATGCCCGGCCGCACGGCGGCGAACGCCAGTTCGACGCCGTCGCGCGAGAAGCGCAGGCTTCCCTCGTCGGGCTTGAGCAGGCCCATCAAGGTGCGCATCAACGTCGTCTTGCCGGCGCCGTCGGGCCCGATGAGGCCGTGCAGGATTCCGGGCGTGAAGTCGAACGAAGTCCCGTCGAGCGCCTGGTTGCGGCCCAGGCGCTTCTTGACTTCCTTCACTTCGATTCCGATGGCGGCCATTTATTTAGGAGCGAAACGAATTAACCACAGAGACACAGAGAACGCAGGAGAACGGCAAAGAGAAAGAAAGGGATGACGGATACGTCATGCCGTTGTTTCTCATCTTTTCATTCCGTTCTCTTCTTTCTCTTCCGTTCGTTCTCTGTGTCTCTGTGTTTAAATCCGTTGTTCGTTTTCTCAGCTCTGAGGAAGTTCGACTTCGATGGGCATGCCGGGCTTGAGCTTCTGGTCGGAGTTGTCGAGCATGACCTTGACGCCGTAGACGAGGCGCGCGCGCTCCTCGCGCGTCTGCACGTTCTTCGGCGTGAACTCGGCCTCGGGGCGCACGAACGCGATGCGGCCCTTGCGCGGCGCGTCCGCGTTCTCGGGCAAGAACACGCGGACCTGGTCGCCGGGATGGACCTTGTAGAGGACCGTCTGCGGCACGTAGGCGTAGACGTAGAGCTGGTCGAGGTCGGCCAAGGTCAGCAGGTTCACGCCCGGGGACGCCCACTCGCCCGGCTCGTGCAGGCGCGCGAGGACGACGCCGTGGATCGGCGCGGCGATCCGGCACCAGGAAACGTTCAGCGCGGTCATGTCGCGCCGGTTGCGGTCGCGGTCGAACGTCTCGAAAGGAGTCGACCCGACCTTATAAAGGCGGTCGGAGCGTTCGTAGTCGTGCGCGGCGATGTCGGCGGCGAGCTTCAGATCCTCGCAGCCGAGCTCGACGAGCACCTGGCCCGGCGCCACGACGTCGCCCTCCTGCACCGTCACCGTCGAGATCGTCGACGAGATGCGCGGCGAGAGGTTCACGTCGGTCGCCTCGACGGTCCCGTTGTAGCGGAACTGCGGATGCGTGACGAGCTTCCACGCGACGAGCGCGGCGACGAGGAGCACCGGGATCGCGATCTTGATGTTCTTGTTCATGGTCATTCCTTCGCGGCGAGCTCGGCGAGAGTCGCCAATTGGATCAACGTCTGCGCGCGCGTCTTCGCGGCCGCGACCTTCGTCGTCAGCGCGCTGAGGTCGTAGGTCTGCACGTCCAGGTACGTCGAGCGTCCGCCTTTGTAGGACAGGTAGACGAGATGAGCGAGTTCCGCGGCCTCGTCGGCCGCGCGGTCGTCGACGACCTGCTCGTCGCGCAAGGACGCGAGCGTCGCGCGCGCCTTGTCCCAATCGCGCGCGAGCTGCTCGGCGGCGAGGTCGCGCTCGCGCTCGGCCGCGGCGGCGAGGTGCTCCTGGCGGGAGGTCAGGCGCGCGGTCTGGCGCATCTCGAAGAGCGGCACGCTCGCGGTCAGGCCGACCGTCTTCTGCGTCACGTAGACGAGCTGGGGATTGTTCGGGTACTCGTATTGGATCGCCCCGTTGAGCTGGATCAGCGGCCAGTCGGAGGCCGAGACGCCCTGGGCGGCGAGGCGCGCGGACTCGGCTTGATGCTGATAGACGAGCACGCCCGGGTGGGCGACGCTCGGCGTCAGCGACTCCGCGCCGGCGAGGGACTCCGGCACCACGGTCAGAGGATCGAGCTGCACGTACAGAGTCGGCTCGGCCAGGCCCGAGGGCAAAGTCGTCGAGACGCTCACGTCGACGGGCCGCGTCAGGTCCAAACCGTCGCCCATGCCGATGAGCTGGAAGAGCGAGCGCAGGGAGGTCGCGAGCGTCGCCTGCGCTTCCAAGAAGTCCGCGCGGCGCTGGAGGTCCTCCTGATGCGACGACAGAGCGTCGATGCGGCTCGCGGCGCCCGCGCGCAGGCGGCGGTCCACGTCCGCGTACTGCGCGTCGGCGAGCGCCACGGACTCGGAAAGCAGGCGCACCTGCTCGCGCGCGAGCTGGACCTGCGCGTACGCAAGCCTCGCGGCGAGCGTCGTCTGCAGGCCGGTCAGGCGCGTCTGCTCGTCGGCGGACGTCGCCGCGGCCCTCTGCGCCTTCCACGTCTTGTAGAGCGAGCCCTCGTCCCACAACGTCCACGAGAGCTCGGGGCCGATCCCGCGCTGATGCTGGGCGCCGAAGGCCTCCGACGGCTCGCCGGGTCCGAGAGCGATCTGGGGCAGCACGGCCTCGTATTGGTAGAAGCCGTTCAGCGTGACCCTCGGATAGAGCGCGGAGTACTGCGCGTCCGCGCCGTCGCGCGCGGCCGCGCCCTGCTGGACGGCGGCCTTGAGCTCCTGCGAATGCGCGCGCGCGGCGGTCTCCGCCTGCGCGAGCGTCAGAGAGAACGTCGGCGCGGCCGCGCCGGCGGGCGCGGCGAGCAAGGCGGCGAGCAGCAGGCTCATCGCTTCCCCCCGCGCGCCGGCGTCAGCGCCGCCAGCACCATGTCCGCCCGCGTCTCGATCATCTCGTCAGAAAGCACCATATCGATGAACTCCTTCACGGTTCGTCCGCCCACCGTCCTCTTTCCGCTGCGCTCGATGGCCGTCGCCGCGATGTTGGGCGTGCCCATCGAGCCCATCGCGAACATCGTCAAGACGTGCGTGGGCAGGTCGCGCACGGCCTTCTCGCGGCGGCACTCCTCCATCAAGTCCATGAGGCCTGCGCCGTGCTTGGGAAAATTCGCGCGCGCGAAAGCGATCATTTCCTCATGGCCGTTGAGCAGCTCGCGCATCATCATGGAGTAGATCGTGCGGTGGCGGCGCGCGAAGTGCGCGTACGCGACGAGCACGCGCCGCAGCCGCTCGCGCGCCGCGCCCGGACCCTCCGCGGCCTGCGTGAACGTCGCGAGGAAGTCCTGATAGACCTCCTCGAGCACGCGGCGCACGAACTCGTCTTTGGATTTGAAGTGGTAGTGGAACATCCCGACGTTGACGCCCGCCCGGCGCGCGATCTCGCGGATGGACAAGCCGGAGAAGCCCACGTCGGGCAGCATCGCGCGCGCGGTCGCGATCAGGCGGCGGTCGAGATGATGGGAAGGTCGCGGCATAACTAGTCCTGCGTATAATTATACGCAAGACTAGTTATTTGTCAAGAGGCCCGCGGCGCCGGCGCTCGGGAATGCCGAGAGCGCCGCGGTCCAGCGAGAGCACCTTGCGCCGCGACAGGAGGAACCACGCGGTCCCGCTGAGCACCGTCGAGGCCGCGCGCGCCGGCGTCATGCCGAGGAACACGCAGACGAGGGCCGAGACCGCGGACCAGCCCAGCAGGAGAGCGCGCAGCAGCGGGGAGCGCATCGGCGCGCGGGGCTACAGCGCGTCCGCGTCGGCGTTCTTGACCGTGCACGGCTCGTCGGTCGAGCACGCGCCGGGCTTGTCGTCCTTGTCGTCGGACGCGGACGAGGATTTCTTCGCGGCCTTCGAGGAAAGCTTCTTCGGCGCCGCGGGGCTCTCCGGGTTGCCGTTCTCGTCGAAGCGGTACGAGTGCTCGGAGCTCTCGACGAGCTCGCGGGACTTGTACTTCGACTCCGGCGCGTTCTTCGAGGCCGCCGACTTCGCGGTCTTGCGGCTCTTCGTCTTTTTCGCGGGCCCCGCGCGCTGAATCGTCGGGGCGGAGAGCGCGCGCGAGAAATGGCCGCCGCTGCCGGGACCGGCGTTTTTGCCGGCTCCCGCCGCGGCGGCGGCGCCGGCCGCTCCGCCCGTCGCCATCCCGCCGACCGCCTGGGCGGCGGCCGCGGCGGCCGCGGCCTGGGCGTCGTCGGCGAGCGCGGGCGCCGCCAGCGCGGCGGACGCGAGGAGAAGGGCGCAGAGAGCGGACGGGCGGCGGAGCGTCATGTTCCTAGTATAGCCCCGCGGGACGGCGCTTTCAAGCTCCGCGGCCGTCGAAAAGGGACTGCTTGAGGCAGTAGACGCTGCCGCCGGATTTGATGAACTCCGACGTGTCGACCTCGCACACGCCGAGGCCCAGCGCGTGCATGTGGTTGGAGACCGCCGTCGAGCCTTTCTGCAGTATCGCGATCTTTCCGCGCACGACGGTCGCGTTGCAGGCCATGCGCGCGGACGCGTCGACCTCGTTCGAGGTGACGACGATCGGAAAAATCTTGAGGATCAGCTCGAGGCTCGCCGCGTCGAACGCGGCCGGATGGATCAGAACGGACTCCGTCGTGAGCGGGCAGAAGCAGGTGTCGAGATGGAAGAAGCGCTCGTTGACGAGCTTGAGCTGGATGATCGGCGTCTCGAACGCGCGCGCGACCTGCGTGAAGGTCTCGGGGTCGGAGCGGAAGCCGTGCCCCGCCCACAGCAGGCGGCGGCCCGGATGCCAGATGGCGTCGCCGGAGCCCTCGAACGTGTCGTGGCCGCCGGACTTGAGCTTCATCACGCGATAGCCGCGCTCCTTGTACCACGCCTCGAAGGCGGCGACCTCGCGCCGGCGCGACGGATGGCGCATCGCCGACAGCAGGGCGACCTTCTCGCCGTCCGGGCGCGTGCCCGCGAGCGACTGGTTCGCGCAGAACACCATGTCCTCGAGACCCGGCGTCGGCTCGATGAGCGAGACCGGCAGATCCGCCGCGTCGAACGCCTCGCGCAGCTGCTCCCACTGGCGCCGCGCGCGCGGCAAGTCGACGGCGCCGATGTGGCCGGCCATGAACGGGTTCTTCACCGCGAGCACCTGGTAATAATCGGGCGCGCACATCAGCACGCCGGAGGGCTCCGGCATCAGCGGGCAGTTCTTCAAGGAGAAGCCCTTGAGATCGTGGACGGTCTTGTAGATTTTGGCGCTCAACGGAAATTCTCCTCGACGAAAAGATCGGCGAACTCGTCCGGCGTCGCCTCGCGAACGGCCTCGGGACCGTCGGCGCGCGCGAAGCGCACGCGGCCGCCGGACGACGACTCCCAGGCCCACGCCTCGCCGACGGACACGCCGGGGGGCTCGGTCCCGTGCACGATCGGCACGAACACGACGGGCCGCCGGCGCGCGACGCGCCCCGCGATCAGACGGAACAGGCGGCGGCGGCGCGGCGTCTCGCGCGTCAGGTCGACGCGCAGCTCCGCGAGCAGGGGCTCGCGCCGCGGCGCCGGAACGTCGAGCGCGGACAGGATCGCGCGCGCCGCGTCCGCCGGCGCCAGGCCCGGGAGCAGGCCCACCGTCGCGGCCATCAGCCACAGGTCCAAGAGACGCCAGACCCCCGGCGGCCGCGGAAGCTCCGGCTCGAACTGCGCGAAGCCCGCGAACGCGGGCTCCGCGGCGAGAGCGCGCGCGACGTCCGCGGGCCGCGCGCGCCGCGGGCTCTCGCGGCGCGCGGCGCCGACCCACTCGCGCGCGCCGTAGAGCACGCGCCCGGTGCCGGGGATGCCGCCCGACGGCACGAGACCGACCTCGCCGCCGCGGCCGAGCACGCGCAGCAGCCGCGGCGCCATCGCGTGCCACGACGCGCCCGGCGTCAACAAAGGCCCGAGGTGTCCGCGGCCGAGCGAGAGACGGTCGATGCCGAGGTGGAAGGTCCCCATGAAGCCCGCGTAGATCCCCTCCTCGTAGAGCGACAGCGTGTCGAGCGCGAAAGGATCGATCGCGGTGACGAGGCGCGGCCGGCACGGACGGCCGCGAATCGCGCGCAGCGCGTGCGTCGTGTGGCGGACCAGCTCGAGGTTCATATGGGCCAAGTCGCCCAACACCGGCGGATGCGAAATCAGCGCGAGCAGGGCCGGCTCGCGACCGGCGCGGCGGCGCAGAGCCTCGGTCAGCGCGCGGGCGCGCGCGAGCGTCGCCGCCGCGGCGTCGAACGGGTAGCGGTGCGGGGCGGCGAGCGCCCTGAACAAGCGTTCGTGAAAAGCCACGCCCCAATCGGCGGGAACCAGCTCCAAAACGCCGGCGACCGCGACGCCGAACAGGCGGCACGCGGGCTCGAGCCAGCGCCGCGCGGCCTCGCTCTTGGCCGGCAAGACGTGGCCTTTTTCCAGCTCGCGTTCGGCGGCGAGCGTGATCACGCGCATCAAGTCCTGCGCGGTGCCCGTGCGCGGCGACGGATACGCGTAGCTCGTCAACGGAGGGGCCTGTCCACGCGGCGATTCTACATAAAAAAATTTGGTAGCCTTGGCCCATGCTCCTCGCCTCCCTCCTCCTTGCCGCGACCTTCGCCGCGGCTCAAACTCCGACGAAAGGCTACGTCGTGCGCGTCGACTCCGCGACCGTCTGGCTGGACCTCGCGGCGGCCGACGGCGCCGCGGCCGGACGCTCTTTCGACGTCTACGTCGAAGGCCCGGAGCTCAAGCACCCGGTCACCGGGGCCAGCCTGGGCCGCGTGGAGACGGTCGTCGCCTCGGGTCTGATCGTCGACGTGGAGGCGCAGTACTCGACGGGCCGTCTGAACTCGTCGTCCGCGGCCGTCGCGGCTGGACAGCGCGCCCGCTTTTCCGCGCCCGCCGCCGCGCCGACCCCCGTCGCGGCCCCGGCTGCGGCGGCGACCGCCGACGAGGACGCACGGCCCGGCGACGCGGTGCGGCGCAAGGCCAAGTCGCGCGGCGCGGCGCTGCCCTACTCGATCGCGGGCATGGCGGTGGGCGACTTCGACGGCATCGGCAAGCCCGAGGTCGCGCTCGCCTCGGAGAACCGCGTCTACCTGTACGCTTACCCGGCCGCCGACGGCAAGGCGCTCGCCGAGGCCGAGATCACCGGAACCGGCGCCCGCGTGCTCGGCCTCGAGGCCGCGGACATGGACGGCGACGGCCGCGCGGAGCTGTTCGTCTCGCTCTACGACTCCGCGTTCCGGCGCTTCGAGACGCGCGTGCTGAAGCTCGAATCCGGCAAATGGCTGAAGACCGCCGACCTCCCCTTCCTGACGCGCGCCTACCAAGACGAGACCGGCGCGCGCGTTCTCGCGACCCAGCAGGTCGTCGACGACGGCACGTTCCCGTTCGGCCGGATTTATCCGCTCGTCTACAAGGACGGCCGCTACGCGCAGGGCCCGAACGCGCTGAAGCTGCGCCGCGCCGACTGGCTGTTCGGCTTCACGAGCGCGCGCCTCGGCGACCGGGACGCGACTTTGTTCACGACGACGACGCACGCTCTGCGCGTGCAGTTCGACAAGGGCGACTGGCGCACCTCCGACGACGACTACGGCAACACGCCGATCCGCGTGCGCTGGGGCAACGGCTCGAACGACCGCCTGCTCGAGTTCTCCCCGCCCATGGCGCTGACCTACGGGCCGGGCGGCTTCGAGTCGCTCTACGCGGTGCGCAACATGGCCGCGCTCGGCGGCCTCGCGAGCCCGTTCGGCCTCTTCAACCGCGGCGAGATCGTGCGCAAGAATTGGGACGGCGTCGGTCTCGAGGACGTCTGGCGCGCGGAAATCTCCGGCTGCGCGCAGGGCCTGGCCCTCGCCGAGCCGACGCCCGGCCGCCGCGAACTCCTCGTCGCCGTGCGCGGCTCCTCCGACCAGTCCGCCGTGTGGGTGTACGACCCCTGAACAAGAAGGCTCCGCCGGAACGCCGCCGCATCCTCGTCGCCGACGACGAACCCTCGATCCGCGAGATCCTGTCGGTCCAGCTCGTGCGCCTCGGCTACGAGGTCGTCGCGGCGGCCGACGGGTTCGAGGCGCTGGCGGTCTACGAGACCGAGCATCCGGACCTCGTCCTGCTCGACGTGATGATGCCGCGCATGGACGGCCTCAGCGCGTGCCAGAAGATCCGCGCGCTCGAAAAGAAGACCGGCCGGCGCGTGCCGGTGCTCTTCCTCACCGCGCGCGACTCGACGCACGACAAGACCAGCGCGGCGCTCTCCGGCGGCGACGAATTCATTTCCAAGCCGATCAGCCTCGAGGACCTGCGCGACCGCGTCGAGTCCGCGCTGAACCGGAGGCTCCGCTGAGCCTCGCGGCGCTCGCGGTCGCACTCCTGCTGGCGCCGTCCCCCGCGGCGGCGCAGGAGCAGTTCGGCTCGAAGCTCGGCTTCGGGCCGAAGAAGGATTACGGCGTGCTGCTGCTCGCCTACGACATGGATTCCGACTGGGAGCGCGAGCTCGGCTCGCTGCGCTCGGGAATCAAGGGCCACGCCGTCGAGAGCGCGCAGTGCCTGAACATCGACGAGGCCGTCGACACGCTCGCGATTCAAAATCAGCTCGACAAGTTCGGCCGCCAGCGCGTGGGCAAGATCGTCGCGGTGCCCATCGAGACCTCCGACGACTCCTCGCGCATGGAGCAGACGCGCTACCTCTTCGGCGTGCGCGCGGACCCGGCGCTCGAGCGGCCGGATGGGGCGAGGCCCGCGATCAAGCCCATCAAGTCGATCGCGAAGCAGACCCTCGTCCTCGAGCCCGACGTGCCGCGCCCGCGCCGGCTCGCGAGCGCGGTGCCGCTCGTGCTCGCGGCGTCGCTCGGCTCCAGCCCGGTGCTCGTGGACATCCTCGCCGACCGCGCGAAGGCGCTCGCGCACGATCCCAGGCGCGAGGCCGTCGTGCTCGCCGGGATCGCCCCGCGTTCCGACGACGAGCGCAAGGCGTGGCTGGGCTCCGCGAAGCTCGTCGCCGAGGCGGTACGCGAGAAGGCGGGCTTCCGCGAGGCCGCGGTCGTCGCCCTGCGCGACGGCGTGCGCGGCGATCAGGCGGACGCCGACCGCAAAGAGCTGACGAACACGCTGCGCGCGCTCGCGCGACAGGGCGCGATCACGATGGTGCCGCTGTCGCCGTCGGCGCGCCGCATCAAGCAAATGCTCGACAAGAATCCGCCGGGACCGTTCTACCGCTGGGACGGCCGCGGCATCCTCGGCGACAAGCGCCTGCTCGATTGGATCAAGAAGTCCGCCGAGGAGGCCGCGAAGCTTCCCGACGGCCGCAAATATCGCGACGCGTCCTCGAACGCGCTGGGAGACATGCCATGAGCGACTATCGTGAGCCGGTCAAGGTCTTGGACAAGGGGTTCGTGCGCCTGGTGGAGTTCATGGGCGGCGACGCGGGCGTCGTCGACGCCGCGCGCGTGTCCTACGGCGGCGTCTCGAAGGGCGCCGAGGCCGACAAGAAGCTGATCGCCTACCTGCTCAAGCACGACCACGGCACTCCGTTCGAGCACGCGGTGTTCAAGTTCCACGTGAAGGCGCCGATTTTCGTCGCGCGCCAGTGGTTCCGACACCGCATGGCGAGCTACAACGAGATTTCCTTCCGGTACACCGAGGTCAAGGACTCGTTCTACATGCCCTCCGCGTGGCGCGGCCAGGACAAGAAGAACAAGCAGGGCTCGACGACCGTCGTCGACCTCGACCAGAAGGCGCTGCACGCGATGTTCAAGAAGCACGTCGACGAATCCCTGGCCTCTTATAAAAAAATGATCGAGATGGGCGTCGCGCGCGAGATGGCGCGCATGATCCTGCCGGTCAACCTTTTCACCGAGTTCTACTGGACCATCAACGCGCGCAGCCTGATGAATTTCGTCGGCCTTCGCGCCGACGTCCACGCGCAGTGGGAGATCCAGCAGTACGGCGAGGCGATCGCCGCGATCTTCCGCCAGACGATGCCGTGGACGTACGAGGCGTTCCTGCGCGGCGTCTGGAAAGGCGAGAACCCGACCATCGCCGCCGAGCGCGCGGCGCTCGGCGCGCCGGAGGCCGCGGCGCGGTGAAGCTCGCCCTGCTCGCCGTTCTCGCCCTCGCCTCCGCCGCGCGCGCCGCGACGCTCGACGTCGTGCGCCGCCGCGACGTGCTGATCCGCGTGCAGGTCCAAGGCACGGTCGTCACCCACGACGTGTTCCGCCTCAAGTCCACGATCAGCGGCCGCGTCGAGGAGGTCCTCGCCTCGACCGGGGCCTGGCGCGCGGCCGCCGATCCGCTCGCGACGCTGTCGAGCACCGAGCTCGCGGCGATGCTCGACGCGCGCGGCCCCCAGGACCAGACCGTCCTGCAGGACCGCTGGGGCAAGGTCTTCGCGCCGACGCCGGTGCGCTGTCCCGCGGACTGCTACGTGCTCAAGAACTATCTGCGCCCGAAGACCTGGGTGCGGCCGCAGGCGGTGCTCTTCGAGGCCGCGCGCGGCCTGAAGCTGATCGCGCGCGTGAAGGCGAAGGACGTGCGCCTCCTGCGCCGGCCCGGCCTGACCCTGACCTACTGGCCTTCCTCCGATCCCGAGCGGCGGCGCAGCGCGCCGGTGACCGCGCTCGTCTCCGACACGAACGACGGCGCCGACGTCGGCGCGAGCTTCGAGGTCGAGCTCTCCCCGCGCGATTTCCTGCCGCCGGGCACCGAATGGAGCGGCGAGATCATCGCGCAGATCGACCGCAACGTGATCGCGGTGCCCTCCGCCGCGCTGATCCGCCAGGACGGCTTCTACTACCTGCCCGTGCGCGTCTCCGCGGGCACCACCGCCGACGGCGTGACCGAGCTCACCTCCGGCGTCGAGGAAGGGCGCCCGATCCTGATCCTCGACGACGCGGAGCTCAAGGGGGCCGAGCGCAGCCCCGCGGCCGCGGCCGCGTCGGCCGGAGAGGCCGCCGCGATCGTCGACGAGAAGCCCGCCGACGACGCGGCGCCGGCTCCGGCCCCCGCGCCTCAGCCGGCCCCGCCCGCGCCGAAGCCCGCGCCGGCACCCGGCCCCGCGCCGGCCAAGACGCAGGATTTCGGCGACGATCCGTATGGCCGCTAGGGCGGCCGTCGTCCCGCGCGGCGAAACCGTCCCGCGCTAAGGGTCGGCGTCTCGCTCAGGGCCGGTCGCCGCGTCGACGATCTTCCGCGGCAGTCCCCAGATGTGGCGCAGCGTGTTCCACACGGGGCCCGCGATCGAGCGGCCGGTCAAGACGCGGATTTGCGGATCGTCGGCGTCGCCCTTCACCGAGAGCCAGATCGGGACCATTCCCATCTGCGCGCCGAGCAGGATCTGCTTCACGCCGGGGATCAGCCGGAGGATTTCGTCGGTCACCGTGAGGAAATTGACCGCGACTTTGCCGTCGACGGTCCGCGTCCTGCAATCGTAGCTGCCCATGAACGCGAGCTGGAGCGTCTTGTTCTCCAGCACGAACGGCTCCTCGGTCGCGGCGCGTCCATTCTCGATGAGCACGACGCCGCGCATATCGTCGAAATCCACGCGCGCTCTCCCGCGCGAGGAACTGGACACCAAAGAGACCACGTTGAGCTTCGAGAGGACTTTGAGGATGCCGGGCAGGCCGACGACCCAGCCCGAGCGGACGTCGAATTGGATACGACCGTTCAGCGCGGGAAGAAACCGATCCCAGGTCCCCGTCGCCAGCCGTCCTTCGGAATCGGCGATGCCCCCCGACGGCACGGTCGAGCCCGCCCAGCGGAAAAGCTCGCCGGCCTGCATGTTGAAGGTCCGCCAATGGATCATGATCGCCTGGGTCGAGGCGGACGGGTCATAGAGGCCCTGCGCGGCGACGGAGCCGCCGAAGCTCTCGAACGAGAGGCGCTCCAGCGCGTAAGGCCCGGTCGAGCGGCTCACGAGCGCGTCCACGCGGCGCAGCTCGGCCCCGCCGAAACGCAGGCGGTCGACGCGCAGCGCGACCTCGAGCCTCCGAGCCGGAGCCGCTCTCGCAGAGCGCGCCCGCGGCGACGGCGGCTCGACGGCGCGCGCCCACGCCCGCACGTCGTCCGCGTCGGCGCGCGGGCTCTTGACGTCCAAGAGGATTCGGCGGCCGTCGATGGAGCCCTTGAGCGCGACCGCGGTTCCGGAGTCGCGCGCCGCGCCTTCGAAGCTCCAGCTCTCGGGCGCTGAAAAGCGCGCGTTCAGCTCCAGGGCGGCCAGCGCGGGCGCCGCGGTCGAGAATGAAATCGCCGCGCCGCGCAAATCGAGCCGCCATTGCGGCGCGGTCTCGGAATATTCGAGCCGGCCGTCCCAGCGTCCCGTCCAGCGCGCGGCGCCCGGCCAGAGGAAGCGCGCGAGCGACGCCTGCGCGCCCTTCACGTCGACGCGCAGCTTCGCGTCGTCGCCCAGGTCTCCACGCAGCTCCGCCGCGGCCGACGAACCGGCGGGGCGCGCGGAGAGCTCGAACGGAAAGTGCGCGTGCAAAAGGCCCAAACGGAGCTTGCCGCGGCCGGAGATCTCCAGCGCGGGCGGCGCGCCGAGAGCGCCACGCGCGTCCTCGACGGTCGCGGTGCCGCGCTCGATCACGAACCAGTTGAACGCGAGCCGGCCCCAGCCGCGCGTCGGTTCGTCGGGGCGCGCCGCGATCTCCGCGGCCAGGCGCTCGGCGTTCCACGCGCCGGCCGCGTCGCGCCGCAGATAGACGCGCGGCCGGACGAACTTGAGTTCGGTGACGCCGGCGGCGAGCCGGAAGACCGAGAGCACCGCCACGCGCGCCTCCACGACGGGCGCGTCGACCAGCAGAAGCTTCTTCTGCGGGTCCTCGTAGAGCCGCACGTCTCGCCCGACGAGAACCCCGTAGGGCCAGCCGCGCCACTCGAGCGCGCCGATCGTCGTCGGGCGTCCGAGCCATTGCGACGCCGCCGCCTCGATGCGCGGCTTCAGCTCCGGCGCCGACGCCGCCCGGTCGATGAACACCCAGACGGCGACGGCGGCGCCCATCAGGAAGACCACGGCGCAGACGAGCGACGCGAAGAACCAACGCCGAACCGCGGGAGAGAGCACGGTCCCATTGTACGCAGAATCGCGCGCCCCGGCGAATCCCGAGCGCGCGACATTAATATGATAGAAACGCCCCATGGCCAAGCGTTCGGTTCTGCTGATCCTCGGCACGCGCCCCGAGGCCGTGAAGCTCGCACCCGTCGCGCGCGCCCTGCGCGCGGCCGGCGTGCGCGCGCGCGTCTGCGCGACGGCCCAGCACCGCGAAATGCTCGACCAGACGCTCGCGGACTTGGACCTGAAGCCCGATTTCGACTTGAATCTCATGCGCCCGCGCCAGGGCCTCAACGCGCTCGCCGCGCGCGCGCTCGAAGCGCTCGGACCGCTGATCGCGCGCGAGCGTCCGGCCCTCGTCATCGTGCAGGGCGACACGACCACCGCGCTCGCCGGCGCGCTCGCCGCGTTCCACGAGCGCGTCCCCGTCGCGCACGTCGAGGCCGGCTTGCGCACCGGCGATCCGGAAAACCCGTTCCCCGAGGAGCTCAACCGCGTTCTGATCGACGAGCTTTCCGTCTTGAGATTCGCGCCGACGCCGTCGGCCGCGCGCAACCTCGGCCGCGGCCGGCGCGGCCAGCGGACTCTCGTCATCGGCAACACCGGCCTCGACTCCCTGCGCTGGGCGCGCGAGCGCGAGCGGCCCGTCCGCGAGCCCGCGCTGCGCGCGGCACTGGCCCGGGCGGCGCCCGGCGACCGCGTGCTCCTCGCCACCGCGCACCGGCGCGAGAGTTTCGGCCCCGTGCTCGCCGGCCTCTACCGCGCGCTCGGCCGCCTCGTCGACGCGCATCCCGACGTGCGCGTCCTCGTTCCCGTGCACATGAACCCCGAGGTCCGCGCCGCCGCGCGCCCGCTCGCGCGCCGCGCGCGCGTGCATCTGCTGCCGCCGCTCGGCTATCTCGACGCGGCGCGCGCTCTGTCGCGCGCCGACCTGGTGCTGACCGACTCCGGCGGTCTGCAGGAGGAGTCGGCGTTCCTCGGCAAGCCCGCGCTCGTCCTGCGGCGCGTGACCGAGCGGCCCGAGGGCGTGCGCGCCGGCGTGGCGCGCGTGGCCGGCGTCGACGAGGACGAGGTTTTCGCGCTGGCGTCGCGCGTGCTCGGCGACGCCGCCTTGTATCGCCGCATGGCGCGTCCCGTCGACGTCTACGGCGACGGCCGCTCCGCCGAGCGCGTCGCGCGCGCGATCAAATCCCTCCTCGGGATTTGACTCAAGAAGTCGAATGAACCCGGCGTCGCCGTTTTCCGCGGCCCGGGCTCGGCGACGGCGGCCCCGGAAATTTGCGAAAATGAGCTTATGACGACGCCTCTGCGCCGCGTCTGCGTTCACGCGCATTTCTATCAGCCCCCGCGGGAAAACCCGTGGCTGGGCGAGATCGAGCGGGAGGACTCGGCGGCGCCCTTCCACGACTGGAACGAGAAAATCGCGGAGGAGTGCTACGGACCGATCGGGACGTTGCTCGAGCGGCTGTCGTTCAACGTCGGGCCGACCTTGCTCGACTGGCTCGAACGCAGGCGACCGGAGATTTACCGGCGCTTCCTCGACGCCGATCGCGCGTCGGCCGCGGACGACGGGCTCGGCAACGCCCTCGCCCAGCCCTACTTCCACGCGATCCTGCCTCTGCAGAACCGGCGCGACAAGGAGACGCTCGTGCGCTGGGGACTCGCGGACTTCCGCGCGCGCTTCGGCCGCGACGCCCAAGGCCTGTGGCTGCCGGAGACCGGCGTCGACGACGAGACGCTCGACGTGCTCGCCGCCGAGGGCGTGGAGTTCACCGTGCTCGACCCCGTCCAGGCCGCCGCGACGCGCAACGTCGGCGAGAGCTGGCGCGACGCCGACGCCGAGACGCTGGACCCGAAGCTTCCCTACCGCTGGGTCTCGCCGCGCGATCCGAAGCGCTCGCTCGCGATTTTTTTCTACCACCGCCAGCTCTCGCGCGGGATCGTCTCGGGCTCGACGCTCGACGCGCCCGCCGTCTTCGCCGCGGAGGTGAAGCGCCGCCTGCTCGACGGCGACGCGGCCCAGCTCATCGGGGTCGCCTCCGACGGCGAGTTTTACGGCCACCACCACAAGGACGGCGCGCGCGCCCTCGCGCGCGCGCTCGACCTGCTCGCGGCCGACGGGATCGAGACGACGAACTACGCGCGCTTCCTGGCGCTGTTCCCGCCGCCGCGCGAGGTCCGGATCAAGGAGCGCACCGCGTGGAGCTGCGAGCACGGGCTCGGGCGCTGGGAGAGCGACTGCGGCTGCCGCTACGACAAGAAAACGAAGCAGGAGTGGCGCGGCCCTCTGCGCGCGGCGCTCGACGCTCTCGCGCGCCGCGTCGACGCGTTCTACGAGGACGACGCGGGCCGCTTCTTTGCCGATCCTTGGCGCCTGCGCGACGAGTCGATCGCTCTGACCCGCGAGACGACCGCCGCGGGCCGCCGCGCCTGGCTCGACGCGCGCGCCAAGCGCCCGCTCTCCGAAGAGGAGGCGGAACGCGTCCTCGCTTTGCTCGCGCTGCAGCGCGAGCGCCTCGCGATGTTCACGAGCTGCGGCTGGTTCTTCGACGACGTCGGCGGCGTGGAGGCCGCGCAGCTGCTGCAGCGCGCGGCGCGCGTCTGCGACCTCGCGCGCGGGCTCGGCGAGCAGCTCGAGGAAGCGTTCGTCGAGCGCCTCGCCGCGGCGCCGTCGAACTCCGTCTCGCTGCGCGACGGGGCCGGCGCTTACCGGCGCTTCGCCGCACCCGCGCGCGTCGGCCTGGAGCGCGCCGCCGCGCACGCGGCCCTGCTCGACCACGTGGGGCTCGCCCGCGCGCGCGTGGCGCCCGCCCTGCGCGTCGAGCTCGGTCCCGCGTTCCGATCCGAGAAAGCCGGCGCGGCGGGACGCCGCCCCGGCCTCTCGATCCGGCTCGCGCGCGTCGAGCGCCCGGCCGCCGGCGAGTCCGCGGAGTTTCACGCGCTCGTTCATCGCGACGACGCGCTCGACTTCGCGGTTTGGCTCGCGCCGCGCTCGGGCCCCGTCGTCGATCCGGCCGAGCTCGGCGACGAGTTCCTGCGCCGCGACTCGGCGGCCTTGCGCGCCGCGCTCGACGCGCGCTTCGGGCCGTCGCGCTTCGGCCTCGACGCGGTCTTTTCCGACGACCGCCGCGAGCTCGCGCGCGCGCTCACGCCCGGCGGCGCGCTCGGGCCCGAGCGCGCGAAGTTCCTCTCGCGCTGGACCGCGGCCGTCACGGCCGCGCTCGACGGCGGACGCGAGGACGACGCCGTGCTGGAGCTGCTCGAATCGGCGCGCGCCCACGCGTTCCGCCCCGACGAGCTGCCGTGGAACGGCGCGCTCGAGGACCTGCTGCACGAGCGCTTCTCCGATATAGCGTCGGGGGGCGGCGCCGCCGCCGTCTCGCGCGCGCTGCGCTGGCTCGACGCGCTTCAGACGCACCGCCTGCTCCGGCAGGAGTGGCGGCTCGGGGATTTTCAGCGGCGCTGGAGCCGGTCCCTGGCTCCGGACGCGTCTTCGGCGGAGCGCGACGCCTGCCGCGCGCTCGGCGAACGCTTGGAGAGGCGCAGCCCCGTTTTGGAGAGAGCCCGATGACCACGCGCGAGATGCGCCTGCAGGACGCTCAAGAGGCCGTGCGCCTGCTCGGCGAGCAGGATTCGAGGCTTCGTGATTTGGAACGCGACTTCGGCGTCGAAATCCTCGTGCGCCAGGACGCGGCGTCCGGAGAGCTCAAGCTCACCGTCCGCGGCGCCTCGGCGCGCGTGGAGAAGGCCGCCAAGCGCCTGCGCGAGGAACTCGACGCCCTGCGCCGCCGCGCGGCGCCCGCGGACGCGCGCGGCTTCGAGCCGATCAACCTCGACTCGCCGACGTTGCCGGAGGACGGGCTGTTTCGCACGCACCACGGCCGCATCGTGCGCGCGCGCACGGCCGCCCAGCAGAAATACGTCGACGCGATCGCGGCCAACGACCTCACCATCGGCGTGGGCCCGGCGGGCACCGGCAAGACCTTCCTCGCGGTCGCGTGCGCTCTGCGGGCGCTCGAGGCGCGCAAGGTCGTGAAGGTGGTGCTGACGCGGCCGGTCGTGGAGGCCGGCGAGCGCCTGGGCTTCCTCCCCGGCGACCTGATCGAGAAGGTCAACCCGTACCTGCGCCCGCTCTACGACGCGTTCTATTCGATGCTGGGCCCCGAGCGCTTCCGCACCTGGCGCGACAACGACGTCGTCGAGATCGTGCCGCTCGCCTACATGCGCGGGCGCACGTTCGAGGACGCGTTCATGATCCTCGACGAGGCGCAGAACACGTCGCCCGAGCAGATCAAGATGTTCCTGACGCGCATGGGCAACGGCTCGCGCGCGGTGGTGACCGGCGACGCGACGCAGAACGACCTGCCCGCGAGCGCGAAATCGGGGCTCACGCGCGTCGTCGAGGTGCTCAAGGGCGTCGAGGGCGTGTCGATCCAGCATTTGTCGGAGGCCGACGTGGCTCGACATCCGTTGGTCCGCCGCATCATCCGCGCGTACGACGCGTGGGAGGAAAAATCCTGAACGTCCGCGTCGCCGGACTGTCGGCGCTGCCCGCGTCGGCACGCAAGCCCCGGCTTCTCGAAGCCGTCGTGCGCGCCGCGTTCAAGAGCGCGGCGCCGCGCGCGCGCGGGGAAGTTTCGGTCGTGTTCCTCTCCCGTGAAAAAATGCGCGCGATGAACCGCGAGTACCTGGGGCACGACTACGACACCGACGTGATTTCCTTTTCACACGACCCCGTCGCCGGCGTCCCGGCCGCCGAAAGGCCTCTCGGGGACGTGTACGTCTCGTCCTGGATGGCCGCGCGCCAGGCGCGCGAGCTCGGGCATCCGGTCCTGCGCGAGGCGCTGACCTTGGCCGCGCACGGGACGCTGCACCTGATCGGCCACGACGACGCGACCGCGCGCGGACGCGCGCGCATGTTCCGCCTTCAAGACGAGCTCGTCGCACGGGTGCTCGCGTGAAGACGCTGACGCTGCTGCTCGCGCTCCTGCCCGCCGCGGCCTTCGCGGCGCCGCGGCGCAAGCGCGTTCCCCCCCCGCCGCCGAAGACCCCGACGATGACGATCGTCTCGCGCGCGGTCCAGCGCGGCGAACTCCTGCTCATCGCCGTCGAGGACAACAGCGCGAAGGTCCCGCCGACGGCCCGTCTGCACGGGCGCGCGCTCGAGTTTTTCCAGGGCGCGTCGACCGGGACCTGGCTCGCGTTCTACGGCATCGACCTCGACGAGTCGACCGGCGCCGCGAAGCTCAGCGCGATCCTGCGCGACGCGCGCGGCAAGGCGGTTGCGCAGGTCGAGGAACTGACGATCGGCGCGGGCCGCTTCCCGACGGAGGAGCTCAAGGTCGCGCAGAAATACGTGACGCCGCAGAAGTCCGCCTCCGAGCGCGCGGAGGCCGAGGCCGCGACTTTGCACGAGCTGTTCGTTCACGGCGAGGAGAAGCGCCTGTTCGAGGGCAACTTCGTCTCCCCGATCCCCGGCGCGCCGACCGCGCGCTTCGGCGAGCGCCGCGTGTTCAACGGCCAGCCGCGCGCGCCGCACTCCGGAATGGACCTGCGCGCGAAGCTGGGCGTGAAGGTGCGCGCGCCCGCGGCCGGGCGCGTGGTGCTCGCGGGTTCGCTCTATTTCTCCGGCAACACGATCGTGCTCGACCACGGCCTCGGCGTGACGACTCTGTACGCGCACCTCTCGAAGATGTTCGTGGCGAAGGACGACATGGTCAAGAAGGGGCAGGTCATCGGCCTCGTCGGCAAGACGGGGCGCGTGACCGGCCCGCACCTGCACTGGGGCCTCAAGTTCCGCGAGGCGCGCGTGGATCCGTTTTCCCTCGTGGCGCTCGATTTGGACCAGTACCTGAAGCCGCGCTCGACGAATCCGCTCAACCGCTCCGCCGCCTGCGAGCGGACCGACCTGCCGCCCGCGCCGAAGTGGGGCCGCCCCGTCCGCGGCCTGCGCGCGCGCCTGCGTCCGCTGAAGGAGGCCTACGCGCCCGGCGATCCCGTGTCCCTGCTCGTCGAGCTCCAGAACGTCGGCAAGAAGAGCGCGTTCATCGATTTCGTGCGCGATCCCGCCGCGCGGCCCGTGGTGCTCGGTCTCAATCGAGCGCCGCAGGCCTACTCGACCTTGGCTTCGAGCGCGACCGCGCGCTTGGCCACCGAGCAGATCAAGATTCCGCCGATGAAGATCCTGTGCTTCGAGCAGAACGCCGACGCGGACGGCGCGCTTCTCGCGCGCGAGACGACGAGCTACGCGCTGACCTACGGCACCGAGTTCCTCTACTCTTCGACGTCCACCGCGCGCGTCGGAATCTGGCGCGGCCTCCTGACCTCGCGGCCCGCGGCGGTGGCGGTGTCGACGGCGTCCGCCGCGGCCTCCGCGCCCGAAGCTCCCGAGCCGGCCGAGCCGTCCTCCGACGCGCCCTAGACGGCGCCGCGCCCGTCCTCGTCTTCGCGGCGGATCACAGATTCGCCGTCAAGTCGCGCTCCTCGGCGAGTTCCTGCGGCGTCATCGGCTCGTGCGCGGCCGAGAAGGCGTCGTCCGACGCAAGCCCGTAGGCCTGCCCGTCGCGAAGGGTCCGTCCTTTTCTCGCGGCGACCAGCAGTCCGCACATCGCTCCGAGCGCGAAGCCTCCGATGATCGGGGCCAGCGACGACGTCTTTTCATTCGAATTCACGGTCCACCTCCAAGCGCTCGTTCGCGCGGCCCTCCGCGGCGGCCGCAAAGTCAGGGTAGCCCTCCGCATTCAAGTCCGGGCCAATTCCGCGTCAGCAGAATTCTAAACCTCGGGCGCGGCGCGCTCGGGAGTTGTAGAATGTCGCATGGAAGAAGCCGCGCCTCCCGCCGCGCCGCAGTATGCGTCGCCGCGCCCGGGAGCCGCCGCGCGCGCGAAGCGCTTCTACGCGGAGCACGAGGCCGCGTGCACCGTCGCGTTTTTCGTCGGCGGCTTCCTGTTCGACGCGCTGTTCGTGGGCCGCATCGACGAGGTCCGCGGCCTGGTCCAGCAGGCGGTCTACCTCTCGCTGTGCGCGCTGTTCACCGGCTGCGAACTGCGCGAGCGCTACGGCAGCTTCGTCCCGCCCGCGCCGCTGAAGAACTTGTGGCGCTACCACAAGGCCGCGACGCACTTCATGCTCGGGACCTTGCTGAACGTCTACACGCTCTTCTATTTCAAGAGCGCGTCGCTGTCGTCTTCGTTCCTGTTCCTGGTCCTGCTCGCCGGACTGCTCGCGATCAACGAGCTCAAGCCCTTCGAGAGCTCGGGCACGACGTTGCGGATGACCTTGTTCAGCCTGTGCCTGGTCTCCTACTTCACCGACCTGGTCCCGACCTTGCTGGGCTCGATCGGGGCCCTGCCGTTCCTCCTCACGATCGCCGCGTCGACGGCGTGCGTGTTCGGCGTCGCGTTTCTGATCCGCCTGGGCATGACGAACTCGCGCGACGCCGCCGCGCGCCACCTGCTGGCGCCGTACGCCGTCGTGGCCGCGCTGTTCTCCGCCCTCTACTTCCTGCGCGTCCTGCCGCCCGTGCCGCTGTCCTTGCTGGAAATCGGCGTCTACCATGACGTGCGCCGCGACGGCGAGCGCTTCGTCCTGACCGAGGACCGCCCGCGCTGGCGCTTCTGGGAGAGCGGCGACCAGACCTTCCTCGCGCGTCCCGGCGACCGCCTGTTCGTCTACGCGAGCGTGTTCTCCCCCGCGCGCTTCCACGAGCGCCTGCACGTCCAATGGATGTTCAAAGACCCCGCGTCCGGCTGGGGCGAAATGGACGCGATCCCCCTGGACATCTCCGGCGGCCGCGACGGGGGCTTTCGAGGCTTCGTCGCCAAGGACCGCTTCGCGCCCGGCCGCTGGCGCGTGCGCGTGGAGACCTCCGACGGCCGCGAGCTCGGGCGCCTGAACCTCACCGTCGTCGACGACGCGTCGACGGGCGAGCGCGCGTCGCGCGAATTGTCGCGCTGAAGCGCGACCGGTTTATCCACGCCGCACACATCCCGGCTGTTGGCGCCGACAGCCGCGCGACCACCGAGGACGCGCGCCGCAAAAGCTATAATTCCCGACGTGAAGATCGAGCATATCCCGTTCGCGGACGTCGAGAAGAAGTGGCAGGACCGCTGGGAGAAGGAGCGCGCGTTCGCCGCTCCCCGCGCGCCGCGCGCCGGGAAGAAATTCTACTGCCTCGACATGTTCCCCTACCCGTCGGCGGCGGGACTTCACGTCGGCCACCCGGAAGGCTACACGGCCACCGACATCCTGTGCCGCTACAAGCGCATGCGGGACTTCGACGTCCTGCACCCGATGGGCTGGGACGCGTTCGGGCTGCCCGCGGAGAATTTCGCGATCGCGACCGGCACGCATCCGGCGCAGGTCACGAAGGACAACGTCGACAATTTCCGGCGGCAGATCAAGGCGCTCGGCTTCTCCTACGACTGGGACCGCGAGGTCGACACCACCGACCCGAACTACTACAAGTGGACGCAGTGGATTTTTCTCCAGCTCTTTAAAAAGGGCCTCGCCTACGAGTCCACGGCGCCGATCAACTGGTGCCCGAAGGACCAGACGGGCCTCGCCAACGAGGAAGTGTTCAACGGCGCGTGCGAGCGCTGCGGCACCAAAGTCGAGCGCAAACTCATCCGGCAGTGGGTGCTGAAGATCACGGCGTACGCCGATCGGCTCGAGAGCGACCTGGACGGCCTGGACTGGCCGGAGTCCACGCTGTCGATGCAGCGGCATTGGATCGGGCGCTCCGAGGGCGCGGAAGTGTCGTTCAAGACGGCCAACGGAGACGAACTCAAGGTTTTCACGACTCGGCCGGACACTTTGTTCGGGGCGACGTATATGGTTTTGGCGCCCGAGCATCCGCTGGTCGACAAATTAACCACGAAGGCACAAAGAACGGCGGTGACGGCTTACGTCGACGCGGCGAAAAATAAATCCGACCTGGAACGGACGGAGCTGCAGAAAGAGAAGACGGGCGTGTTCACGGGCGGCACGGCGATCAATCCGGTCAACGGAAAAAATATCCCGGTGTATATCGCCGATTACGTGCTCGGGTCTTACGGCACGGGCGCCATCATGGCGGTGCCGGCGCACGACGAGCGCGACCACGAGTTCGCGACGAAATACGACATTCCGATCATCGAAGTCGTGAAGGCGCCGGAAGGCGCGAAGCGCGAGGAAGGCAAGCCTTTCACCGAAGACGGCACGGCGATCAACTCCGACTTCTTGAACGGTCTCGGCACGCCCGACGCTAAGAAGAAAATAATTTCCTGGCTGGAAGAAAAGAAGCTCGGCACCAAGCGCGTCAACTACAAGCTGCGCGACTGGCTGTTCTCGCGCCAGCGCTACTGGGGCGAGCCGATCCCCGTGGTGCACTGCAAGACGTGCGGCATCGTCCCCGTTCCCGAGGACCAGCTGCCCGTGCGCCTGCCCGAGGTGAAGGACTACAAGCCGACCGGCACCGGCGAGTCGCCGCTCGCGAACGTACCCGAGTGGGTGAACACGAAGTGCCCGAAGTGCGCGGGCCCCGCCAAGCGCGAGACCAACACGATGCCGCAGTGGGCGGGCTCGTGCTGGTACTACCTGCGCTTCGTCGATCCGAAGAACGCCGCCGCCGCCTGGGACAAGGACTTGGAGAAGGCGTGGGGCCCCGTCGACTGCTACGTCGGCGGCGCCGAGCACGCGGTCCTGCACCTGCTCTACGCGCGCTTCTGGCACAAGGTGCTCTTCGACCTCGGCTTCGTGCACACGAAGGAGCCGTTCACGAAGCTGCGCCATCAGGGAATGATCTTGTCCTACTCGCACCGCGACGACAAGGGCGTCTATCACGGCTACGAGGACGTCGAGTACGACGAGCAGGGCCGCGCCGTTCTCGCGAAGACCGGCGAGGTGCTGGCCGCGCAGGTCGAGAAGATGTCGAAATCCAAGAAGAACGTCGTGAACCCCGACGTGGTGCTCAAGCGCTACGGCGCGGACGCGTTCCGCCTCTACGAGATGTTCATGGGCCCGTTCGAGCAGGCGAAACCCTGGGACATGCGCAGCATCGAGGGCGTCTCGCGCTTCCTGCGCAAGGTCTGGACCATGATCGTCGAGCTCGAGGCCGCTCCCGCCGCCGGCGACGGCCTCGCCGTCGCGCGCCACAAGACGATCAAGAAGGTCACCGAGGACCTGGAAGCGTTCGGATTCAACACCTGTCTCTCGACGTTGATGGAGTATCGCAACGCGATCGCCGAGGAGAAGTCGCCGGCGAAGATCGACCTCGAGACTTTGCTGATTCTCTTGAGCCCGTTCGCTCCTCATCTGACCGAGGAGCTGTGGGAAAAGCTCGGCCATAAAGATCTCCTCTGCCGCCAAGTCTGGCCGTCCTGGGACGCGAAATATTTGGTCCACTCGAGCGTCGAGTACGCGGTCCAGGTCAACGGCAAGCTGCGCGCGACGTTCACGATCGCCGCCGACGCGGACGCCGAGACGGTGAAGGCCGCCGCGCTCGCCGACGCGAAAGTGAAGGCCGCGATCGGCGTCCAGCAGATCGTGAAGTCGATCGTCGTGCCGAAGAAACTCGTCAACTTGGTGGTGAAATAACATGCGCCGACTCGCCCTTCTCCTGGCCTCCGTCGCCGCGCTCGCCGCGTGCAGCGAGGACGTGTCCTACCAGCCCGCGCCGCAGATCCTGCCGGCCAACATCCAGAAGCTGGGTCTTCAACAGGTCATCAACAAGACCCAGCAGTTCGGCTTGGAGGACAAGCTCGGCCTCGCGATCCGCGACCAGTTCCTCGCCGACGGCCGCTACCCGATCGTTCCCGTCGACGACTGCAACGGCATCGTCCAGGTCACCCTCACGCGCTACCTGCTGACGCCGATCCAGTACGACGCGACGCTGAACCCGACCACGTTCAAGCTGCGCATCGCCGTCGATCTGCAGGTCATCGACAAGGCCACGAACACGGCGCTGTGGGATGAAAAGAACATCGAGGGCGTGCTCGTGTTCCCCACGTCCACGCTCGCCGGCGGCTTGACCGAAGAGCAGGCGCGCGAGCAGATCTACCCGGTGCTCGCCACGAAAATCGTCAAGCGCGTGATCGACGGTTTCGGCGCCATCGGCCACACGACCGAGCGCCGCATCTCGAGCGACGCTCCCTCGACGGAGCCCACCACCCAGCCGACGACTCCGTTCGCCCCCGTCGTGCCGCTGGGGCGCTAGGAGCCGCGATGGACCTGCGGCCCGACGACCTCCTCAGGGAGTGGCGCGCGGGAAAGTTCCGCCCGGTTTACTATCTATTCGGCGAGCAGTCCGCCGAGAAGGCCGACGCCCTGCTCAAGCTCAAGGCGCTGTTCAAGGCCGACGATTTCAACCTGCGGGAATTCTCCGGCGACGCGGGCTCCGAGGCGGCGGCCGCGGTCGCCGAGTCGCTGACCTTGCCGGTGTTCGCCGACAAGCGCCTCGTGATCGTGCGCAGTCCCAAGCTTCCCGCCGAGGCGCGCTCCGTCTTCGCCGACTATCTCAAGTCCGCTTCGCCGACGACGACCTTGGTCCTGCTCAGCGACGACCGCCGCCCCGACAAGAAGGACGCGCTCGCCGCCGCCGCGTCCGCCGCCGGCGCCGTCTGCGTTTTCTCGCCGCTCAGCGACGAAGAGGCCGCCGAGCGTCTGATCGCCGAAGCGAAGAGGGCGGGCAAGACGCTTTCGCCCGAGGCCGCCGACGCGCTCGTCGCGGAGGCCGGCACCGACTGGGGCATCCTCGCGGGCGAACTCGAGAAGCTGACCCTGTACGTCGGCGACGCCGCGGAGATCGGCCTGGACGCGGTGGCGCCGTGCCTCGGCTACCGCAAGTCGGCGGACCCGTGGGCGTTCGAGAAGCTGATCCAAGGCCGCGACCTCAAGGCCTGCCTGAGCCAGCTCGGCGAGCAGTACGCGGACGCGAAGCCCGAGGAAGTCGCCTTCCGCGCGCTCGCCCAGGTCCGCGGCGGCTACTTGAAGCAGCTGCGCGCCAAGCGCCTGCTCAAGGCCGGCGTCGCCCCGCGCGAGATCGAGACGCGCCTGCGCATTTTCTACGACTCGTCCTTTTTCGCGCGCGCCGCGCGCGTGACCGAGGAGCGCCTGCGCCGCGATCTGCGCCGCTGTCTGGAGGTGGAGTCCGACCTGAAGTCGAAAACCTGGCTGGACCCGAAGCTGGAGCTCGAGCGCTTGGTGGTCGAACTGTGCACGCCGACGTCGCGCGTCCCCTCGTTCTAGCGCCGCGCCTCACGCCGCAAGCGAAGCGCCCGTCCCCTTTTCAGGAGACGGGCGCTCGCGTTTGCGGCGGTCGAAAGTCTTACTTCGCGGCGGCGGCGACGGGCGCGGAGGCGGCGACGAGCTTCTGCGCCTGGACGGCCAAGCGCGACTTCTTGCGCGCGGCGGCCTTCCAATGGATCGTGCCGTGCTTCGCGGCCTTGTCGAGCGCCTCGGACGCCTTCGCGGTGAGCTCGGCGACCTTCTTGACGTCCTTCGCCTTCGCGGCGTCCACGACGGCGCGCAGCGCGACGCGGATCTCTTTCTTCGTCTGGCGATTCAAGCTCGCGTGCCGCAGAGATTGACGGTGGGCCTTCAGGGCCGATTTGTGACGGGTCTGCTTCTTCTTAGCCATAGGAGTGGTGATTATGGCTTTTCGGCGGGCGATCCGTCAATCGGCTCCGTCGCGGCGGGCTAGCGAATGCGCGCGACGAGCACGATTCCCGGGACCCACGATTTGTAGGTGACCGCGTAGCGCGCTCCGGGGTTCGCGCTGCGGAACTGCGTGGACGTCGTCCAGATCTCGTCGCGCAGGCCCACCTGCGGACCCAGCGAGAGCGACGGCGTCGCGTGCCACAACGCGGCCGCGTACCACCAGCGCTCGTACACGGGCGAGTCCGCGAAATTGAGGGCGAGATAGGTCTGGTAGCGCAGGGACACCGTCGCGACCGGAGTCAGGCCGTCCATCCAGAACCAGTCGAGCTCCGGCTCCAGCTTCAGCGTCTCCTCGCGGTCGTAGAGGTCGTACTCGTAGCGCGTCTTCAGCGACGCGGTCCAGTTTCCGCCGGGCAGGAAGCTCCACTGAACGCGCGGCGTCGCGTCGAGAATGAGGAGGCTCTCGGGCCGGCCGATCGTGTTGCGCCAGCCCCAGCCTCCGCTCGGCGTCTGCGCCCAGTCGTCGTTATGTCGCGCGCCGTACTGCTCCTCGTAGAACGCGCCGATTTTGAGCCAACGGTCCACGCGCACGTACGAGCCGGCCAGCACGTCCTTGTATGGGAGCTGGTGCACGTACTGCCAGCGCTCGGTTCCTTCCACGACGGGCTGGAACACGCCCTCGTTGGCCAGAAAATTCTCGTCGGCCTCGTACTCGAGCGCGCGGCCGTGCGGCGTCTGCGGGATCGGGTCCGCGAACGCCGGCGCGGCCGCGGCGGCCAGCGCCGCGGCGGCGGCCGCGCGGACGAAACGCCTAACGGTAGTCTTGGTCAAGCAGGTCCGCGTACGCGGAGTCGAGGTTCGTCTTGTCCTCGACCGCGCCCGAGGCGGCGTCCATGTTCCAGTTCAGCTTCTTCGTCCATTCGTAGGGCTGGGGCTTGGTCAGGTCCCTTTCCCCTTTGATCAAAACGCCCTGACCGGCGGGCACGCGCAGGCGCTCCTTCGCCGAGTTGCTGCCCACGTCCACCGCGCCCTCGTTCACGCAGACCCACAAATCGCGGTTCTTGCCGTGCGCGCGCCCGAACGCGGCGAAGAACTGCGTGCCGCGCACCGCGGCGACGGCGCCCGGCGTGCGCACCTCGAACTCCTGGCCGCCCGCGCGTTTCGTGATCTGCGCGAAGACGCCGCCGAGGTAGAGCATGACCGCGGTCACGCGCGAGTTCGGGCGCGGCGTCAGTTCGAGGCGGCTGCCGCCCTTGAGCTTGAGCCGCGAGCCGTCCGAAAGCCGGACGATCGCGGTCGCCGACTCGCTCGTGGCGACGACGTCGCCCTCGGCCAAGGCCGCGCCCTTCTGGACGTCGCGCTTCGCGCCGCCGGCTTCGACCGTCACCGGTCCGGCCGCGTACTCGATGACGCCGGCGCGCGGCGCGGCGTGCGCGGACGCCGCGGCCAGCGCGGCGAAAAAGAGGACGAAGAGGATCGTCTTCATTCGCTGATTGTAATATGGGCGCGCCGTGCTGTCCAGGCGCTTTTTCGTCGCTCGGGGCCCCCGGCGGCGCGGCCCCGCTTTGATAAGATGACCGCGCCGATGAGCTTTGCGCCTGCGGCCCGCGGCCGCGACGAACGCCGCACGCGCGTCCGGGATCTCCTGGTCCTCGGCGCCTTGGTTCTGCTCACGCGCCTGCCCGACCTATTTCTCCACTTCCGCGACTGGGACGAGGCCGCGATGATGTCCCAAGCCTGGGCGATGACCCGCGGCCAGGTTCTCTACAAAGACGTTTTCCAAATACACCCAGTCCTGCACTTCGCGCTTTTTTATCCGTTCTTCGCCTGGCTCCCGGCGGCGGCCGCCCCGCACGCGATCAAGGCGCTCAACGCCGTCCTCGTCCTCGCCGGCGCGTGGCTCACAAGGGACCTCGCGCGGCGCGAGACGAGCGACGCGGACTGCGCGCTCGCCGCGGGCGTGCTCTTTGCCGCATTCCTGGGCCTCGACGCGTTCTCGAGTTCCTATGGCGAGTTCTACGCTCTGCCGCCCCTCCTGCTCTCGCTGCGCCTCATGAGCGCGGAGCGCCCGCGCTGGGCGGCGGTCGGCGCGCTGTGGGCCGCGGCCTTCTTCTTCAAGCAGACGGCCGCGCTCGACATCGCCGCGCTCGCGGCGGCGGGATTTCTCTTCCGCCGTCCCTCCGCGCGCCCGCGCGCGCGCGACGCCGCGGGGGCCGCCGCGGGAGCCGCCGCCGTCGCGGGAGCGATCGCCGTCTACTTCGCCGCGCACGGCGCGCTGTCCGAGGCGTTCGACGGGATGATCCTGCGCCCGCTGTTCAGCTACCGATCCGGCGGCGCCGTCGCGGCCGAGAACGCCCTGCCCTTCGGGGAGTGGCTGGCGCGAAGCGCCGCGCTCCCGTTTTCTCCTTTCTGCCTCACGGCCTTGGCCGCGCTCGCGGCGTCGCGCCGTCGTCCGGCGGCCGATTTCCCCGCGGGCGCCCGCGACGGCGTTCGCGCGGCCGCAGCGTGGCTCGCCGCGGCGGCGCTCGGCGTGGTCCTGATCCGGCGCGAGAACGCGCACTACCTGATCGCGCTTCTGCCGGCCTCCTGCCTGCTGACCGCGCTGGCCCTGCGCGCGTCCCCCCCGCGCTGGCGCGCCGGGTCCGCGCGAGTCCTCGCCGCCGCGGCCCTGCTCTGGGCGGCGCCGACCTGCGCGGCGCGGCTTAGGGAGCTCGCGCGCGAGGGTTGGACGCCGCCGGCGGTCGCGGCGTCGAACGAATTCGCGCAGCTCGTGCGCGCGCGCACGCGCGAGGACGACACGCTGTTTGTCTACGGCCTCGCGAACCTGGACGTGTTCTACCTCGCCGGACGGCTGTCGAACAACGGCGTGTACATGTTCGTCGACATGGAGGCGACTCACATGGGCGATCCCGGGCTCGAGGCCGAACTGCGCCGCCGCTTCCTCGCGCGTCCGCCTTCTATTCTCGTCGTGAACTCCGCCGATTGGTTCCGCGCGCGGGAGAGCGGCCGTTCCTGGTCCTTCTTCGCCGAGGTCCTCAAAGGCTACCGGCGCGTCGGCTCCTTCTCGGGCGCCGACGTCTATCGGCCCGTCCCCGTCCGCTGAGCGCGGCGCGCCCGCGAACGTTTATACTGTAGCGATGACCGATGACGCCGAAGCCGAGCCCGCGGCGTTCGACCGCCGGCACATCCCCCATCGCACCGGCGTGTACATCATGCGCGACGGCGGCGGGGAGATTCTCTACATCGGCAAGGCGATCGACCTCGCCAAGCGCGTCGCGCAGTATTTCAACCCGAACAAGGACGACATCAAGAACCAGTCGCTGGCGCCCTTGATCCGGCGCATCGACTACGTCCTCTGCGAGTCCGAGCGCGAGGCGCTCCTCTTAGAACGTCGGCTCATCCATGAAAACCAGCCGTTCTTCAACGCGATGTGGAAGGACGGCAAGACGTATCCGTATTTGAAGCTATCCCTCGGCGAAGACTTCCCGCGCCTGTTCACCACGCGGCGCAAGATTCGCGACGGCGGCCTCTACTTCGGGCCGTACCCGAAGGTCACGCCGATCCGCAGCCTCCTGCGCTATCTCTGGAAGCAGAAGATGTTCCCGCTGCGGCCGTGCGCGTTCGATTTCTCCGAGAAGAAGCCGCTCGACCCGCGCAAGATCAAGGCCTGCCTCTACTACCACACGAAGGAATGTCCGGCGCCGTGCGCGGGCCGCATCTCGAAAGACGACTACCGCGCGATCGCCGACAAGGCCGGTCTGTTCTTCAGAGGCCGCTACGGCGACCTGCGCGGCGTCCTCGAGCGGGAGATGAAGGCCGCGTCGGCGGAACTCGAGTACGAGAAGGCCGCCCAGCTGCGCGACAACATGCAGGCCCTCGGCCTCATGGGCGAGCGCATCCGCGTGCGCGCCGTCGAGGCCGACGACGTGAGCGGCCACCTGGCCGCGACGCGCTCGATCACGGAGCTGCAGAAGGCGCTGAACCTGGCCTCGCCGCCCGTGCACATCGAGTGCTTCGACATCTCTCACTTCCAAGGCCATCAGACCGTCGCGTCGATGACCTGCTTCCTCGGCGGCCGCCCGCACCGCGACCACTACCGCAAGTTCAAGATCCGCGACGTCGCCGGCATCGACGACTTCAAGTCCATGCACGAGGCCGTCTACCGCCGCTACAAGCGCCTGCAGAGCGAGAAGGCGCGCCTGCCCGACCTTGTCCTTATCGACGGCGGCAAGGGCCAGCTCGGCGCCGCGGCGGACGCGCTCGGCGAGCTCAAGCTCAAGATCCCGCTCGCCTCCTTGGCCAAGCGCATCGAGGAGGTCTTCCTCCCCGGCCGCCCGGAGTCCCTCGTGCTCCCGATCGGCAGTCCCGCCTTGACCTTACTCCAGCGCCTGCGCGACGAGGCCCACCGCTTCGGCGTCGGCTTCCACCGCAAGCTGCGCGACAAGAACCTGTTCGAAGGCTGAGCGCCGCGCTCGGCGCCGGCCGCCGGCGCACGACTAACGATAATCAGTGTCACCGGTGATAGTTCGATGGCGAACAGCCGGGGGCATGGGTTACACTTTAGACCGGGCGCATCGTCAGCACTTTTACCAACCTATTTTTTCAACTGGTGCCGGCACCAGTTGGATTGTGATTGATGTGGATAACCGCTACGGCGACTGATGGCGCCATCATGTACAGCCGTTAGAAGCCGCGCGATTCGTCGTATCCAAAACTTCCGTATGACTGAACGGCACGTAGCCTAACTTTTCGGCCGACGATGACGGCGCATCCCCGTCGAGGGTCAAAAGCACCGGCAAGATTTCATGACGAGGATAACGCTCTCTGACCACGGAGACATATCGAGCTCGTTGACCGTCCGCTTCGGATGAATCGATCTTGTTTTCGACGATGACAGCCAGCTTCAACGAATCGATGATTATCAGAATATCGATATTCTTCCATTCGCGGTAGACTTCGGCTCCCGACAAGTCCGCCAGTTCGATCTGAGACGCCTGAAGGGCACAGGATGAACTGCGCCTCTGCATCAGCTTGATGCCCATCAAACGGAAGGGGCCCACGGCGCGTGCCGTGAGCCCCTTTCACGCACGAGATTCCTAGCCCTGCTTGCCGGCCAGCTCGCCGAGGCCGAACATCGGCAGGAACATGCAGATGACGATCGTGCCGATGACGATGCCCATGACGACGATGACGATGGGCTCGATCAAGGACGTGAGGCCTTTGACCGCCGCGTCGACTTCCTGGTCGTAGAAGTCGGCGATCTTGGAGAGCATGGTGTCGAGCGCGCCGGTTTCCTCGCCGACGGAGATCATCGAGGTCACCATGTTGGGGAACAGGCCGGATTTCTTCAGCGGGTCGGACAGATGGCCGCCCTCGCGGATCGACTCGCGCGTCTGCAGCACCGCCTCGGCGATGACGACGTTGCCGGCGGTCTGCGCGACGGTCTCGAGCGCCTGCATGATCGGCACGCCCGACTTGAGCAAGGTGCCGAGCGTGCGCGTGAAGCGCGCGACGGCGACCTTCTTCAAGATCATGCCGAAGATCGGCAGCTTGAGGACGTAGCGGTCCACCACCTTGTGTCCGTTCTCCGTCGAATAGTACTTCGTGAAGGCCTTGAACACGACGAACGGGAAGGCGACGATGAGGTACCACTGGTGCTTCATCGCGTCCGAGGCGTCGATGAGCATCTGCGTGGGCATCGGGAGCTCGGCGCCGAAGCTCGAGAAGATGTCCTTGAAGGTCGGAATCACGAAGATCATCAGGAACACGGTGACGGTCGCGCAGATCGTGAGCACGATCGCCGGATACATCATCGCCGACTTCACCTTGCCCAGCAGCGCCTCGGAGTTCTCCAGGTAGTTGGTCAGGCGCTCGAGGATGGTGTCCAGGATGCCGCCGAGCTCGCCGGCTTTCACCATCGACGTGTAGAGCTCGGGGAACGCGTCCGGATGCTTCTTCAGCGAGTCCGAGATCGAGAGGCCGGCCTCGATGTCCGCCTTGACCGCGGCGAGGACCTCCTTGAAGGCGGGGTTCTCGGCCTGCGACTCGAGAATGCCGAGGCTCTGCACGATCGGCACGCCCGCGGTGACGAGCGTGGAGAGCTGGCGCGAGAAGAGCACGAGGTCGCGCGAGGTGACCTTGCCCTTGCGCCTGAAGAGCGCCTTGATCTTGTCGAGCGGGCTGTCCTGCTTCTCGACGATCTCGAGCACGACGAGCTTCTGCGAGCGCAGCTTGTCGACGGCGTCGCGCTGCTCGCCCGCGTCGATCGTGCCCTCCATGATGAGCCCCGCCCCGGTCTTGGCTTTGTAGCTGAAGACGGCCATAATCCCTCCGAACGCCTAGCGCGCCGGCGGAGCGGCCTGCGCGGTCATCTGGCGCTGCATGAGCCGCCGCAGGTCCTCCGGGTCCAGCGAGTGCGACATCGCCTCTTGGAAAGTGATCTTCTGCTTGAAATAGAGCTCGGCGAGCGATTGGTTCATCGTCGACATGCCGGTCTTGCCGCCGGTCTGGATCGCGACCTGGATCTGCTCGACCTTCTGCTCGCGGATCAGGTTGCGGATCGCGGAGGTCACGACCAGCACCTCGGTCGCGAGCACGCGGCCCGCGCCGGACGCGTGACTGAGCAGCTGCTGGGAGATGACCGCCTGCAGCACGAAGGAGAGCTGGACGCGCACCTGGTCGAGCTGGTGCTGAGGAAAAACGTCGATGATGCGGTTGATCGTCTGCGCGCAGTCCGTCGTGTGCAAAGTCGCGAGCACCAAGTGGCCGGTCTCCGCGATGTTGAGCGCGGCCTGGATCGTCTCCAGGTCGCGGAGCTCGCCCACTAATATCACGTTCGGATCCTGGCGCAAAACGAAGCGCAGCGCGTTGGCGAACGTGTCCGTGTCGTGGCCGACCTCGCGCTGGTTCACGATGCACTTCTTGTGCGTGTGCACGAACTCGATCGGATCCTCGACGGTCATGATGTGCGCCGAGCGCGTCTCGTTGATGTAGTCGATCATGCTGGCCAGAGTGGTCGACTTGCCCGAGCCCGTGGGACCGGTCACGAGCACCAGGCCCTTCGGCAGCTTCATGATCTCGTGGATCGCCTTCGGCATGCCGATCTCCTCGAACGTCTTGAAGGAGTTCGGGATCGCGCGCACCGCCGCGCCGATCGAGCCGGTCTGACGGTAGACGTTCATGCGCACGCGGCCGATGCCGCGCAGATTGAAGGCGAGGTCCAGCTCGTTCGTCGCCTCGAAGCGCTGGCGCTGCTGGTCGTTGAGCAGCGAGTAGACCAGCTGCTGCGCCATCTCGGAGTTCAGCTTCTCGAAAGGCGTCGGCACGAGCATGCCGTCCACGCGCAGGGTGGGCGGCGCGCCGACGGTCAGATGCAGGTCGGAAGCGCCCCGCTCGTGCATGAGGATGAACAGCTCGCCCATCGAAACCATTGACTCTCCTACTCGATCGTCACGTCGGACGCCGTCACGCGGTTCATTTCCTCGACGGTCGTCATACCCGCGAGAAGCTTGCGCACCGCGCACATGCGCAGAGTCAGCATGCCCTGCTTGATCGACAGATCCTTGATCATCTTCGCGGACGCGCGCTCCAGAATGAGCGCGCGCGTCGCGTCGGTGACCTCCATGACCTCGTAGAGGCCCTGGCGGCCGCGATAGCCGGTGTTCGCGCAGTCCTCGCAGCCCTTGCCCTTGAAAAGCTGGATCTTGTTGCCCGGCAGCGCGTCGAGCTGGGCCGCCGGCAGGCCGTGCTTGCGCAGGAAGTCCTTCTCGACCTCGAAGGGCTCCTTGCACTTCGGGCAGATGCCGCGCAGCAGGCGCTGAGCCTCGATCATCAGCATCGCGGCGCTGACCAGGAAGGGCTCCACGCCCATCATGCCCAGGCGCGTGATCGTCTGCGAGGTGTCGTTCGTGTGCAGAGTGGAAAACACCAAGTGGCCGGTCAGGGCGGCGTTGATGGCGATCGTGGCCGTCTCCTGGTCGCGGATCTCGCCGACCATGATGATGTCCGGGTCCTGGCGCAGGAAAGAGCGCAGCGCCGCGGGGAAAGTGAGGCCGACCTGGTTGTGAATCTGGACCTGGTTGATGCCGAAGAGCTGGTACTCGACCGGGTCCTCGGCGGTCATGATGTTGCAGTCCGGCGTGTTCAAATTCGAAAGCGCCGAATAAAGCGTCGTGGATTTTCCCGAGCCGGTGGGGCCCGTGACCAGGCTGACGCCGTAGGGCGCGTCCATCGCCTTTTTAAACACCGCCATCGCCTCGGGCTCGAAGCCGAGCTTGAGCATGTCGACCTTCAGCCCCGAGGAGTCCAAGATGCGCATGACGATCTTCTCGCCCGGGGCGCAGGGCAGCACCGAGATGCGCAGGTCGATCTCCTTGCCCTCGACCTTCAGGCGCGTGCGTCCGTCCTGCGGGATGCGCTTCTCGGCGATGTTGAGATTCGAGATGATCTTGATGCGCGCGCAGATCGCGCCGTGGAACTTCTTCGGCGGGGCCGGCTGCTCGTGGAGCACGCCGTCGATGCGGTAGCGGATGCGCAGGTCCTTCTGGTAGACCTCGATGTGGATGTCCGAGGCGTGAGCCTTGATCGCGCCGGCCATGATCAGGTTCACCATCTTGATGACGGGCGCGTCCTCGGCCTCGGCCTCGGAGGCGCCCTGGCTCTCGTCCTTCTTCTCCTCGACGTGCTCGACGCCCTCGGCGGTCTCGGCGTCGACCTCGGACTGCTTGAGGATGTCCTCGAGGACTTCCTGGGAGCTGGCCTGCTTGTAATACTTGTCCTGCGCGGCGATGATCTCGGACTCGGAAGCCAGGCAGCGCATGACCTCGCAGCCCGTGGACATGCGCAGGTCGTCGGCGACCATCACGTCGAGCGGGTCCGCGACCGCGATCATGAGGCGGTTCTTGGTCTTGTTGAACGGCATGATCATCTTCTTGCGCGCGACCGCCTCGGGGACCGCGGCCACCGCCTCCTCCGGGATCTCGTCCGGGATGGAGACGTACTGGATGCCGGTCTGCTTGGCCAGGAACTCGAGCAGCTGCTCTTCGGTCAGATAGCCCTTCTCGATCAGAAGGCTGCCGAGCTTGTCGCCGCCGCTCTTAAGGGAGCCGAGCGCGTCCTTGAGCTGATCCGCGGAGATCAGCTTTTCTTCCACCATCAAATCGGCGAGTCGCCGGGAGAGGCCCAGGGATATCGCGTGTTGTGCGTTCGCCATTCTTAGTTAAGGTTAGGGTCCACAGAGAAGTTTGTCAAGGCCGAAGAAGGCCCCGCGCATATTAATAAGAAGTAGACGTTTGAGGGCTTTCTATTGGTCCGATTTGACCGTGTCCGAGCCGAAGTCGCCGTCGTCCTCGGCCGGGGCGTGAAGCTCGCCGTCCGTCGGCAGAGCCAGTTGGGGCACCGGTTTGGTCGAGTCTGCGTCCGACGATGCCGTCGGGGCCCTCGCGGCCTTGCGCTTGCGCGCCGGCGCCTTCTTATGGGGCTTGACCGCGACGGTGTTCTTCGCCGTGATCCGCGGGCCGCCGCCCGCGAGCAGGTCTTTCGCGTCTCGATTCTTGCCCAGGACGTAGCCGCGCTCGGGGTCGGCCTCGAACAGGTACAGAATCTCCGGCGCCCCCTTGACCGCCGCCGCGAAGCGGTACTCGACCAGGTAGGTATTATCGGACTGCGCCGTCGCCGTCCAGACGCCCTGGCCGGCGTCCGGCGACGCCAGGTAGGAGTAGTCGAGCCACTTGGACACCGTGCCGCGATCGCCGTCCAGCGGAAAATTCTTGACGAAGTTGGTCGCCAGGTCGAGCGGGCTCGGCGCCGCGGGGGCGGGGGCCGGGGCCGGCTGCGGCGCCGCCATGGGCGCGGGGGCGGGCGCGGAATTCGCCGGGGCGGGCGCGGAACCCATCGGAGCCGGCGTCGTCCCCGCGGGAGCCGGCGCGGGCTGCGCCGGGAGCATCGGGCTCGGAGCCGGCGTCGCGGCCAGCGGCGGCTTGACGACCGGCGGCCGCGCCGAGTCGTCGATCGGCTCCGCGCCGAGCTGCGGCTTGCCGTCGTCGAGCGACGCCATGTGATTGAGATCGGAAGAGCGGGTGTGGCGCAGGAACAAGACCACGACGAGGACCAGCACGACCGCCCCGAGGCCGCCGACGAGCAGAAATTTCTTGTTGCTGCGCGGCGGGCGGGCCGGAGCGCTGACGGGCGGGGCCACCGGCTTGGCCAGGCGCGCGAGCACCTCCTGGGTGGCCGGCATCGGGGCGGGCGCGCCGGGAGCGACGCCGAACGTCGGCTCCGCGAAAACGGCCGTCGCCGGAGGCTCGCCCGCGGCGCCCCCCCCGGCCGCGACGGGCAGTGAACCGCTGGCCGGGAACGCGGCCATCGGCGTCATCGACGGCTCCGGAGAAGGCAGGGCGGCCGAGGCGGTCGCGAAGGGAGACGCCGCCGGGGACGGCGCGAGCGACGGCGCGGGCGACGGCGCGAGAGGCGGCGGCTCGGGCAAAGGGAAGGAAGGCGCCGGAATGGGAGCCGGAATCGAAGGCGCGATGTCCGGCATCGGCGCGTGCGCCTCGGGCTCGGGTGCGGCCGGCGCCAGCGACGGTATCGGAGCGATGGCCGCCGGCGGCGGGGGAACCGATTGCGGACCGACGGCCTCCGGCGCCGCGGGCGCCGGCACGGCGGGCGCAGGCGCGGCGGGCGCGGCCTCCGCCGAAACAGGGCTGCCCGCCTCGACGACCTTGAAAGACTTGAGCGTCGGAACGATGCGCAGCGTTTTGGGCTTATCGAAGACGAGCTTTCGGGCCGTGATCGGCGACGGGGCCGGCGACGCCGCCGCCTCGGGCGCCGACGACGCCGGCTCCGGCGCGGACGTCGACGTCGCGGGCGTCTCCGGCTGAGCGGACGCCGCGACGGCGGCGAAATCAGGAAGCGGCGGGAGCGGGGGCGTCGGCGCGGACGAAGCGTCGTCGAAGCCGAGAATCGCGACGTCGGCGGCGGGCTCAGGCGGGAGCGGCGCGAAAGTCGCCGCCGCCGCGGCGGCGGGCTCGACCGGAGCGGCCGCCGCGGCCGACGCAGGCGGTTCGGCCGGCGCGGGCGCCGCCGGCGTCTCAGGCTGCGCGGAGAACGGCTTGAGCGGCGGAACATTGGGCGGCAGCGGAACGGGCTTGGCTTCCGGCATCGTCGCCAGCGCCGAGAAATTCGGAAAATTTTCGGACGCCGGCAGCAGCGCAGGCCACTCGCCCGCGAAAGGGTCCACCGGCACGATCTCGCCGGGGAACGCAGGAGTCGCCGCGGCAGGAGCCTCTGAAACGACGGGCGCCGCCGCGACCTCGGCAGGAGCGGCGGGCGCGAGAGGCGTCACGGGAAGAACCGCGGGCGGCGCGAACGAGAAGGGCGCGGGCGTCGCGGGAGCCGCGGCCGCGGGCGGAGCGGGCGTCGTCGCGGCCGCGGGCGCGGGAGCGGGCGCGTACGCCGCCGCACGCGCGGCCGTTTCGGGAGCGGTGAGACGCTGCAGAAAATCCGTGTGCGTGTTCTCGAGCTGGGCGATGCGGCGGTACATCAGCTCGAGCTGGACGGAGAGCTCCGAGACGAGACCGCGCAGACGGCGTACCTCGCTGTCGTCGGTGCGCGTGCGCTGGACGAGCAGCTCCGCGAACGAGCGCTTGATTTCGGCATCCTGGAAGAGAACCTCGCCGGCGCTCGGGTACTGCTCGTCGCCGATGAGCCCCGCGGACTCGATCTGCAGCTTGTCGAGCAGGCCGAACGAGGACGTCGGCGCGTCGGGAGACCACGTCGGACCGTGGCCGAGCGTCAGCGGCGCCAGTTCGGGGATGTCGGCGGCCGGAGCCCACTGGCCCTCGGCCGCGCCCGCGTTCTCGCCCGCGCAGACGAGCGTGCCGGCGTCGAAGCCCGGCAGGCCGGAGATCGCGTCCCGCTCGTACGGACCCAGGATGCGGGAGTCCTTATATATCCAGTATTTCACTCCCTCGGAGGATACACCGAGGGTGTTACATTTTCAAGACGAAGCGGCGGGCGTTTCTCAGGACTCGCCGGCGCCGAAGTCGCCGATCGTCGAGAAATCGGGGCCGGGCTCGGCCTCGACTTCCTTGTTCTCGAGCTGGTTCTGGTACTCGATCGAGTAGCGCGCGTAGGGGATCGCCTCGAGGCGCGCGCGGCCGATGGGCTTCTGGGTGGCCTCGCAGATGCCGAACGTGCCGTTGTCGATCTTGCGGATCGCGGCCTCGATCATGTCGAGCGTGCCGCGCTCGTTGTCGGACAGTTCGAACAAAAGCTCCTTCTCGATCGACTGGCTCGCCTGGTCCACGGAGTCGCCGTTGTCGACGCCCTCGTCGACCTGCTGCTTGCGCACGGTCTTGAGGATGTCGTCGCGCATGCCGACGAGCTCGGTGCGGATTTCCTTGAGCTTGGCCGGCGTGAGCCACGCCAGTTCCTTCGCGCGCGACGCGGCCGTCGGCGCCGCCTTCTTGGGAGCGGCCTTCGTCGTCTTCGCCGCTGACTTCGCGGTCTTCTTCAAAATTTTTTTCGTCATAGCGCCTCCGTCGGTCGAGCCGACATGGTATCTCAAACGCGCGGCGGGCGCAAGACCCACAGGCGCGCTCCCGATTTCGGGACCTACTTAAGACGCTCGGCGGCGTCCTTTAGGCGCGCGATCACCGTGTCGCGGCCCATGATCTCGAGCATGAGGAACAAGGTCGGACCCTCGGCGCGTCCGGTCACGGCGGCGCGCAGCGGGTGAAAGACTTGGCCCGGCTTGAGTCCCTTCTCCTCGCAGAACTTACGGATGCCCGCGTCGAGCGCCTTGTCCTCGAACGGCGCGAAGTCCTTCAGCGCCGCGGCCAGCTCGAGCAGGACCTGCTTGACCCCGGGAGCGCTCAGGTTCTTCTCGGCCTTCGGCTGCATGACGACGGGCTTGTAAAAGAACTCGATCAAGGTCGGGATCTCGGAGAGCAGCTTGTACTTCTCCTTCTCAAGGGCGATCGTCTTCTTCAGGTCGGGACCCGGCAGACCGATCAGTCCGGCCTTTTCGAGGAACGGCTTCGCGTGCTCGATCAATTCTTCCAGCGGCATCCGCCGGATGTACTCGCCGTTCATCCACTGCAGCTTGACCGTGTCGAACGTCGCCGGACTCTTCTGGCAGCCCGCGAGGTCGAACTTGGAGATCAGATCCTCGTCGGTGAAGAGCTGCTGGGAGTCCGACGTCGACCAGCCGAGCAGGGCCAGGTAGTTGCGCATCGTGTGCGGCAGGTAGCCCTGGTCGCGGTACTCGAGCACCGAAGTCGCTCCGTGTCTTTTCGACAGCTTCGAGCCGTCGGGGCCCAAAATCATCGACAGATGCGCGAACGTCGGCGGCGTCCAGCCGAGCGCGTAGTAGATCTGAATCTGCGACGGCGTGTTCGAAAGGTGCTCGTCGCCGCGCGTGACGTGCGACATCTCCATGAGGTGATCGTCGATCACGCAGCAGAAGTTGTAGGTCGGTCCGTCGGTGGTCTTCCAGATGACGAAGTCCTGCTGGAGGCTGTTCTCGAAGTGCACCTTGCCGCGGATGATGTCGTCGACGATCGTGACGCCGTCGGTCGGCATCTTGAAGCGGATCGAGAATTTCTTTCCCGCCGCCTCCTGCGCGGCGCGCTGGGAGTCGGAGAGCGCGCGGCAGCGGCCGTCGTAGCGCGGAGGCCGCTTCTCGAGCTGGGCGACGCGGCGCATCTCCTCGAGCTCCTCCTTCGTGCAGTAGCAGCGGTAGGCTTTGCCCTCCTTGATCAGCTGATCGAGATACTTGCGGTAGATCGCGACGCGCTGCATCTGGAAATAAGGCGAGTGCGGGCCGCGGTCGGTCTTCTCATCGACCGGACCCTCGTCCCAGTTGAGCCCCAGCCACTCGATCGAGCGCAGAATCGCCGTGACCGAGTCCCCCGTCGAGCGCACCTCGTCGGTGTCCTCGATGCGCAGGATGAACGTCCCGCCGTGGCGGCGCGCGTAAAGCCAGTTGTAGAGCGTGGTGCGGGCGCCGCCGATGTGCAGGAAGCCGGTCGGAGACGGAGCAAAGCGGGTGCGCACCTTCACAGAGAACCCCGAGCGGCGCGCTTTTCTTTCATAAACGGCCTCAAGTGATTCATGCGATTGAGTTCTCCAGTAGTTCCTGAGCGTGCTTGCGGCTCGCCGCGGTCGCGGCGCGGCCCCCGAGCATCAAGGCCACCGTCTCGAGACGCCGCTCGCCGTCCAGCCGCTCCAGGCGCACGCGCGTGCGGCCCGCGACGACCTCCTTGGCGACGTGAAAGTGCGCGTGGGCGCGGCAGGCGACCTGCGGCAGGTGGGTGACGCACAAAATCTGGCGGCCGCGGCCCAGCGCGGCGAGCTTCTCGCCGACGGCGCCCGCGACCTCGCCGCCGATCCCCGCGTCCACCTCGTCGAACACGAGCAGCGGCGTACGGTCGGCCTTCGCGAAAGCGGTCTTGAGCGCCAGCATCACGCGCGAGAGCTCGCCGCCCGAGGCGACGGCCTTCACCGCGCGCGGGGGCTCGCCGGGATTGGCCGCGAGCAGGAACTCGACGGCGTCCGCGCCGGTGCGCGACCAGTTCCCCTCCTCCATTTCCACGGAGCAGGAAAAGCGCGAGTCCGGCATGCCCAGGACCTTGAGTTCCCTGAGCACGGCCGCGTCGAGCTTTTTCGCGGACTTCGCGCGCTTGGCGTGGACCTCGTCGCAGAGCGCGGCGAGCGCCTTCTCGGCCTTCTCGAGCTCGCGCTTCGTTTCTTCGATGCGCGCGTCGGCGTTTTCCAGGCCGTCGAGCTCGGCGGCGAGGCGCTCGCGCGTCGCGAGCACGTCGGCGAGCGTGGGGCCGTGGCGCTTCTTGAGCTTCGCGAGGACTTCCTGGCGCGAGAGCAGCGCGTCGAGCGCGGCGGGGTCGCCGGTCGTGCGGTCGCGGTAGTCGCCGACCTCGTGCGCGACCGCGTCAATAGAGACGCGCGCGGCTTCGAGCTCGCTCTGCAGGCGTCCCGCGGTCGGATCGATCTTCGCGAGCTCCCCGAGCGCGCGCTCGGCCTTCATGAGCCGGGCGAGCGCCGCGTCCTCCTCGGCGTAGAGCAGTCCGTAGGCCTGGTCCGCGAAGCCGCGCAGGCGCTCCGCGTTCTTGAGGCGCGGCAGCCGCTCGTCGAGCTCTTCTTCCTCGCCGAGCCGCGGCTTGGCCGCGTCGATCTCCTCGAGCTGGAAGCGCAGCAGCTCGACGCGGCGGCGGCGCTCCTCCTCGGACATCTGCGACGCGGAGAGCCGCGCCTGCAGACCGCTCCAGCGCGCGTGCGCCTCAGCGAGCGCCGCGCGCTCCGCGTCCAAGCCCGCGTAGCGGTCGAGCGTCTCGAGCTGAACGGCCGGTCGCATCAGCGCCTGGTGTTCGTTCTGACCGTGGAAATCCGCGACCGCGTCACCGAGCGCGGCCAGCGCCGCGATCGGCGCGGCCTGCGCATGGATCATCGCGCGCGTCTTGCCGTTCGCGTCGAGCTCGCGCCGCGCGACGAAAGTCGTTCCCGCGACTTTGTAGCGTTCACGCAGATCGGCCGGAAGGTCGACCGCGTCGAACGTCCCTTCGACTTCGAGCCGATCCGATCCCGTGCGCAGCCACGACGACGAACCGCGCGCGCCGAGCAGAAAGCCGAGGGCCTCCAGCAAGATCGACTTGCCGGCGCCGGTCTCGCCGGTGAATGCGACGAAGCCTTCCGGGACGTCGAGCTCGACGCGTTCGGCGATGGCGAAGTTGACGACCTTGAGGCGCCTCAACACGGCGACGTCCTCTGTTTGGGAGCCGTATGATCCCATTCCCGCCGGGACCGCGGCGGATTGACCGCCGCTGGGCCGCGCTCGGCGGCTGACGGCGGAATAACGGATATGACGCCGTCCTCGCGCGACATCCCGTCGGGGATGGGATCATACGGCGTTCCATACAGTAGGGCGGGCACGGCGGAGGACGCCGCGGCTTCGCCGCGAGCTACCAGGAGGTCGGGAGGAATCATCGCTTGAGAAATCGAGGACGGCCTTGATAGCGCTGATAGGTTCAAGTCCGTCGGCGGTCGGATCGATGCTCGGCGGGATGTCGTGCGAGGACGCGTCATGTCCGTGATTCCGACTTTAGCGCCGAGCGTGGCCAAGCGGCGGTCGATCCGCCGCGGTCCCGCCGAGCATCGATCCGACCGCCGGCCGACATCAACTCTCCGCGTGCTCATGTCAGCGCTGTCCCCATTTCAGCTTGCGCCGCAGGACTTCGAAGAACGACCTCCCCGGCGGCAACAGGAGCCTCAGCGGCGTCTCCGCGCGGCGCACGCGGACCTCGTCGCCCACGCGCAGCTCGCAGCCGCTGCGGCCGTCGAGCGAGACGAGCACGCGCGGCGTCTCGTCGGCGTGGCGGCGTCCGAGACGGATGGTCAGCGGCAGATGCGCCGGAACGATCAGCGGGCGCTGGGTCAACGTGTGCGGGCAGATCGGAACCAGCACGGTCACGTCGAGCGACGGATCGATGATCGGGCCCATCGCGGCGAGCGAGTAGGCCGTCGAGCCCGTCGGCGTCGCGACGATGAGGCCGTCGCCGAAGAAGTCCGCGACGAAGCGCTCGCCCGAGCGCGTGGCGAGGCTCACCGCGCGCGCCTGGTCGCCGCAGCGGATGACGACGTCGTTGAGCGCGAGCTCGGGGCCGTGCACGCGGCGTCCGGCGCGCAGGACCTCGGAGCTGAGCATCGAGCGTTCTTCCACGATGAAACGGCCCCGGAGGACGGCGTCCAGGCGGCGCTTGAGATCCGCGAGCTCGGTGCCCGACAGGAAGCCGAGCGTCCCGATGTTCACGCCGAGCAGGGGAATTCCGCGGGGGGCCACCTCGCGCGCCACGCGCAGCATCGTGCCGTCCCCGCCCAGCGCGATCGCGAGGTCCGCCCGGCGCAGGGCCTCCGCGGACGGCCGCGTGTCCGCGGACCAGCTGGCCACGCCGCGCTCCTTGAGCAGGGCGCGCACCAGCTTCAGCGTCCGCGCGGAGTCCGGCTTGGACTCGTTGTGGAACACCAGAGCCGCCGCGAACGCCCGGCGGGAGAATTTCTTCGATCCGGAGGGAGGAGCCATCGGTGACGGCCTCGAGCGCGCGGGCCCGGGGACGCACGATTGTAGCAAATGCCCCCCGCGCGCTCCGCACGGCGGCCCCGCGCGGATCGCCGAGGACCAACTCGACGCCGCCCAGACGCACCGGCAGGACTTTCCCGACCAACGCGCGCGCGATGGGACCCGCGCCGAGCGCCGCCGCCGCTCGCCGCACGGGCGCCCGCGGCGGCGTCGGCCCCACGTACCACGTGGGGCCGCCCGAGAAGCGCAGCAGGGCCGCGCCCGGTTCGCGGGCGAGCAGGACGACCGAGACCGGCGGCGGCGCGGACGCCGCGCGCGCGCCGGCCCAGATCAAGAACGCCGCCGCGGCGAGCGCCGCCGACGCGCGCCGCCGCGGCCAGCAGAGCAGAGCGGCGAGCGCCAGCGCGTAGGCCGCGCACTCCGCGGCGGTCCACGGGCGCAGCGCGACCGCGGCCCACGGCACGGCCGCCGCGCGCGCGCACGTCCGCTCGAAAAGCGCGAGCCCGACGTCGACGACGCGGGCCGCGAGCGGCGCGACGGGCGGGCTCACGGCGTCGAGAACCCAGAGCGCCGCGCCTCCCACCATCAAAGCGGCCGACAGCGGCACGAGCGCCACGTTCGCGAGCGGACCGATCAGGGAGCCGCGGCCGAACGCGTCCGCGAAGAGCGGCCAAAGGCCGACCGCGATGGCCACGTTGATCCCGGCCAGGACGAACGCGGCGCGCACGAGTCGCGGCCAACTCCGCGGCGCCGCCGCCTCGAGGCGTCCGGCCGCGACCAGCACGGCGGCCGTGCCGCCGAAACTCATGAGCGCGCCCGTGGAGAGCGCCGCGCGCGGATCCGCGACGAGCAGAACCGCGGCCGCGACGGTGAGCGTCGCCCCCGCGCTCGTCGCGCGCCCGCCCGCGCGGGCGGCGGCGGCGGCCGCGAGCATCAGCCACGCGCGCCGGCTCGGCGCGTCGGCGCCCGCCATCAGCGCGTAGAAGCCCGCGGCGCCGACCGCGAGCAGCGCGCGCGGGCCCGGCCGCAGGCCGAGCGCCAAGCCCAGCGCCGCGGCCGCGGCGGCGGCGAAGCCGACCTTCAGCCCGGCGACGACGAGCAGGTGCGCGCCGCCGCAGTCGCGCACGGCGCGCGCGACGTCGACGCGCAGTCCGCCCGCGTCTCCGAGCAGGAGCGCCGACATCAGCGCCGCGCGCCGCGGCGCAAGCCGTCGCGCGAACGCGGCCTCCGCGGCGAGCCGCGCGGCCTGCGCCGCGTCCTGCGGGAGCCAGCGCGCCGCGATCGGCGCGGAGGACAGCTCGACCGACTCCGCGCGCAGCACCCAGCCGGCGCCGAGAGGCGCCAAAGTCGCGGCCTCGTCGAAGTCTCCCGGGTCGCGCGGCAGCAGCGGCGGGCGCAGTCGTCCGGAGGCGGCGAGCGCGCGGCCCGGCGCAAACGCCGCGGGGGACGCGCCCGCGGGCAGCCAGAGCTCGGCGCGCTGGAGGCCCGACGCCGCGGGAAACTCCAGCACGGTGCGCCAGCCGAGGCGCGAATGCCGCGCCGGCGCGACGAGCACTCCGCTGTAGAGGCCCGGCGCGCGTGCGCGAGCGGCGAGCGCCGCGTCGCGAGGCGGCGCGAGCCGGCCCGCGCGGCGCGCGGCGAAGGCCGCGGCCGCGCCGAGCAGGACCAGCCAGAACAGCGTTCTTCGCAAGGGCACGGGAGGATACGCGGCGACCCCCTAAAAAGTTCCGAACCCCGGCCGAAGCCCTCATTATGGTAAAACCTCCTCATGGCGAAAATCGTCGTGGCCGGCGGAACCGGCTTCATCGGCGCGGCCCTGATCCGCGCTTTGCTGGGACGCGGCGACTCCGTCGTGACCTTGACCCGCAATCCGCAGCGGGCCGTCGAGAGCGAGGGCGGCCGCGTGCGCGGGCTCGCCTGGGACGGCAAGTCCACCGGCGACTGGGCCAAGGCCGTGGACGGCGCGGACGCGGTCATCAACCTGAGCGGCGAGAGCATCGCCGCGGGGCGCTGGACGGCGGCGCGCAAGCTCTCGCTCATCAAGAGCCGCGTGGACTCGACGCGCGCGCTCGCGGCTGCGATCTCCCAGGCCGCGAAGCGGCCGAAGGTCTTCGTCAGCGCCTCCGCGATCGGATATTACGGAACGTCGCCGGAAGGCGAAGTCGTCGAGGGCTCCCCGCAAGGCCGCGACTTCTTGGCCGCGCTCGCCGGACAGTGGGAGCGCGAGGCGCTCGCCGTGGAGCCGCTCGGCGTGCGCGTCGTGCTCGCGCGCACCGGCCTCGTGCTCGGCGCGGACGGCGGGGCGCTGCCGAAGATGGCCATGCCCTTCCAGATGTTCGCCGGCGGCCCGCTCGGCTCCGGAACGCAGGGCTTTCCCTGGATTCACCTCGACGACGAGGTCGGCGGGATACTGTTCGCGCTCGACCACGACGCGCTGACGGGACCGATCAACCTCGCCGCGCCGCAGACGCTCGACAACCGCGAATTTTCCGCGGCGCTCGGGCGCGCGCTCGGGCGACCGTCGTGGGCGCCCGCGCCGGCGTTCGTCCTGAAGCTGGTCCTCGGCGAGATGTCCGAGATGCTGCTCGGCGGCCAGCGCGCGAAGCCCAAGAAGCTGCTCGACGCGGGATTCAAGTTCAAGTACGCCGACGCGGACGCCGCCCTCGCCGCGATTTACCCGCGATGACGCGCCGCCGTCTCGCGGTGGGGCTCATGTCGGGCACGTCCGCCGACGGCGTGACCGCCGCGCTCGTGGAACTGCGCGCGGACTCCGTGCGCGTGCGCCGCTTCGCGACCTACCCCTATCCGCCGGCTCTTAAGCGCCTGGTTCTCGACGCGCCGCGCCTGCAAGCGCCCGAGCTCTCGCGCCTGAATTTCGCGCTCGGCGCGCGCTTCGCCGACGCGGCGATCCAAATCTCGCGCGGCGCGCGGCCCGACGTGATCGGCTCGCACGGGCAGACCGTCTGGCACGGCCCCGACGCCTCTCCCCCGAACACCCTGCAGATCGCCGAGCCCGCGGTGATCGCGGAGCGCACCGGACTGACCGTCGTCGCCGACTTCCGGCCGCGCGACATGGCCGCGGGCGGACAGGGCGCGCCGCTCGTGCCCGCGTTCGACCTGTTCCTGTTCGGGCGCGGCGCGCTTCGCGCGATCATTAACATCGGCGGCATCGCAAACGTCAGCCTCGTCGGCCGCGGCCGGCTGTTCGCCGCCTTCGACACGGGCCCCGGCAACGCCTTGATGGACGAGGCCGTGCGCCGCGCCACGCGCGGCCGCGTCGAGCTGGACCGCGGCGGCCGCCTCGCCGCGCGCGGCCGCGTCGACGAGCGCCTCCTGCGCCGCCTGCTCGCGCATCCCTATTTCAAGAAGGCCCCGCCGAAGTCCCTGGACCGGACCACGTTCGGTCCCGGCTTCCTCGACCGCCATTTCAAGCACCTCCGCGCCGCGCGCCTGCCGGACGCCCTCGCGACGCTCGCCGAGCTCACCGCGCGCTCGCTGTGGTTCGCGGTGCTCGAGAGCGCGCCGGCGCCCGTGACCGAGATCGTCGTCTCCGGCGGCGGCGCGCTCAACGCGCACCTCATGCGCCGCCTGTCCGCCCTCTTCTCCCCCGCGCGCGCGACGACGACCGCCGCCGACGGCCTGCCGGTGATGGCCAAGGAAGCCGCGTGCTTCGCGTGGCTCGCCGGGCGGGCGCTCGACGGCCGGCCGGGCTCCGCCTCCGCCGCGACGGGCGCGCGCGGGCCGCGCGTCCTCGGCAAGATCGTCCCGGCATGAGCGCCGGGCCGCGCTCCGCGTTCGACGCTCCGGATTTTCGCAAGCTCACGGGAGCGCGCTTCCTGCTCTCGTTCGCCCTGCAAGTGCAGAGCCTCGTCATGGCCTGGCAGATCTACGCGATCAAGCACGACCCGCTGGCGCTCGGCCTCATCGGGCTGGTGGAAGCGGTCCCCGCGCTGACTCTCGCGCTGTTCGCGGGCGACGTCGTCGACCGCGGCAATCCCCTGACGATCTACAAGGGCGTCATCGTGGGCGCGTTCGCCTCCGCGGCCCTGCTGCTCGCCGTGAACCTGCCGATGTTCCACGTGCCCGAAGCCGATCGCGTTTTCTGGATCTACGCGGCGGGCTTCATCGCCGGAAGCGCCCGCGGATTCTCCCAGCCCGCGACGTACGCGCTCGTGCCGCAGCTCGTCCCGCGGGAGTCGCTCGCGCACTCCTCGGCTTGGATCACGACCGCCTTCCAGCTCGCGTCCGTGATCGGCCCCGGCCTCGGCGGCGTCCTGTACGCCTGGCGGGGCGCGACCGTGCCGTACGGCCTCGACTGCGCGCTTCTGCTCGCCGCGGCGTTCTGCGCCTCCACGATCCGCTTCTCGCCCTCGGCGCCGCGTCCGAAGAGCGCGGAATCGGGCTGGCGGCGCGCGACCTCGGGCCTGCGGTTCGTGTTCGCCGACGACGTGCTCCTGCCGGCGCTCGCCCTCGACATGTTCGCGGTGCTCTTCGGCGGGGTCGAGGCGATCCTGCCCATTTTTGCGGCCGATATTCTCAAAATCGGCGCGTCGGGCCTGGGCCTGCTCCAGGCGGCGCCCTCGCTCGGCGCCCTGCTCGGCGGCGGGCTCATGATCCGCCGCCCGCCGAACCGCGGCGCGGGCAAGATCCTGCTCGGCGTCGTGACCGGCTTCGGCGTCTGCATCATCGCGTTCGCGCTGTCGCGCAGCGTGTGGCTTTCGGTGGGCCTGCTCGCGATCGCGGGCGCGCTCGACAGCGTGAGCATGGTGATCCGCGGCGCGATCGTCCAGATCTCCTCGCCCGACGACATGCGCGGCCGAGTCGCGGCGGTCAACTCCATCTTCATCGGCGCGTCCAACGAGCTCGGCGCGTTCGAGTCCGGCGTCGCTGCGAAGCTGCTCGGCACGGTGCCGTCCGTCGTCTGCGGCGGAATCTTCACGCTTCTCACCGTCGCCGGCGCGGCGCTCTGGTCGCCGCGCCTGCGCGCGATGGACCTCGACGGACTGAAGAATTAGCGCGCGTCGCGGTTCAGAGCGCGCAGGCCGAGCCCGACCGCGAGCGACGGCAGCCAGACCCAGCGCGCCTCGCTCCACAGCACGTCCAATCCGCGCGAGGTGAAGAAATTCTTCGCGCCGATCGGCGAGACGGCGATCGGCCGCCATGGAAAAAAATAACGCGTGCGGTCGAACGGAGAGAAAAATGCCACGCCGAGACCGCCGTCGGTGAACGCGTCTAAAAATCCGTGCGACGCCGCGATCAGAACGAACACCAGCGCCAGCTTCCAGCCGGCGCGCTTCCAGTCCGGACGAAACCGCGCGGCCGCGAGGACGCCGACGAAGGCCGCGAACAGCAGCGAGTGCGTCATCCCGCGATGGCCCCACAACTCGCCGTAGCGCACGCCGAAACGGAAGCCGATCACGTCGATATCGGGGAGGCACGCGACGAGCGCGGCCATGGACCAGAATTTCGCGTCGCGGCGGTACGTTTCGGGCGCGGCCTGGCCGAGCGCGAGCGCGGCGACGGCGTGAGAGGGAAGGCTCGCCACGTCAGGAACCCCGCGCCGCCGCGGGCTCGTCGCGGAAGTGACCGATGATCCGGAAGGAGAACGGCGCACCCTCGAGCTTCGGGCCTCCGCCGATGTTGTGCACGATGAGCGGGCGCGTCCCGGTCGGGTCCTTTCGGTCGACGACGACGCCCGTGTGCGCGAGCGCGCGGTAGGCGCGGATCACCACGTCGGTGCACACGCCGCGGTCCGGCGGCACGTCGCCGCCCGGATACCGGAGCTTGACGTAAGCCGGATCGTAACGGAACCCCAGCAACGGTCCCCGACCGCGGCGCGCGCCGCGCCTCGCGTCCACATCAGACGTCAGTGTTCCCAGTGATGCTCGTCGTCGTGATGATCCCAGTGATCATGGTCGTGGTAGCCCGGCCCCGGCCCGGGAGGACCCCACCACCAGCAGCCCGACGTCATCGCCGCCGCCGCCAGCAGCAGCAAATACAATTTCTTGTTCATCGTCTCACACCCTCTTCTCAACGGCGGTCATGGTCCCACGCCCAGCGGCCCCGGTCATGGCAGTACTCGCCGCGGCGGTAGCACGGCGGCCACATCCACCAACAGCCCGACAGCAGCACGGAACCGGCGAGCAGGACCAGCACCATCGCCTTGTTGCGGTTCATCGTGATCTCCTTGCCCGTAGGGGCGAGCGACGCGCGTCGCACCCAGTTTGGCCCCCGCGGACCGATTTCGTCAAGGGGTGCGAACGAGAGCGACGCCTTCCTGGGCGCGCGCGAGCGCGCGCCGATGCCGCGAATCCAATCCGCGGCGAGCGCGAAGGCGAGCGCCGCGCAAGACCGAGGACGTTTCTTCATAGAATAGCGGCGTGAAGACGCCCGCGCTCGCCCTCGTCGTCCTGACGCTGAACGTCGCGGGGCCGCGCCGCGTCCACCAGGGCTGGCCGACGCGGCGCGAGGCGATCGAGGCCGCGCTGAAGGCGGAGGCCGCCGAGGTGATCGCGCTTCAAGAGGTCTGGCGCGCGGAGGACGTGACCGCGCTGGCCGCGGCCGCGGGAACCCCCGGCGTCGTCGCCGACGCGGACTTGGGACTCGCCGTGCTCCTGCGCGACTGGCGCGCGGGAGCGCGCGCAAGCCTGGATCTCGGCGGCGGCTGCGGCGCGCTGCGCGTGGAGGCGACCGACGGCCGCCGCGGCTTCGACGCGTACTCGGTGCGCCTCGAGCCCGGAGAAGGCGCCGCCGCCGCGCGCCGCTCGGGTCAGCTCTTCGAGCTGGCCGAGTTCGTGCGCGCGCAGTCCGCGGGCCGTCCGTTCGTCCTCCTCGGCGGCCTCGGCGCCTCCGCCGACGACAAGGACGCCGCGCTGTTCCTGGATCTCGTCGAAGGGCGCGACCTGTGCGTCGCCCACGGCGACGAGGTCTGCGGCAGGACTCTGCAGGACCGGCGCGAGGACTTCATCGTGATCCCGTACTCCGCGCGCGTGCCGCGGGAAAACGCGCGCACGTTCCTCGATCAGCCGCTCGCCGCCGAGGACGAGGAGGAGCCGGTGACGATGCGCTTCGGCCTGCGCGCGCGGCTGGATAAGGGCTTCTTCGCGCTGAGACCCGCCGCCGAGCCCCCAGGCCGCGCCGAGGCGCTGGTCGCCGTCGCCGCCGCCGTCGAGCGCGCGCGCGTCGAGAACGCGGCCGACGCGGCCCGCGCCGGCTGGATTCCGTTCCTCGGCACGCGCGACATTCTGCGCGCTCAGGACGAGGATCGCCGCCTCGCGTACCTGCAGGAAGAAATCCGCAGCGCCCAGAGCCGCGCCGCGGCGGCCGCGGCGTCGGCCGCGCCGTGACCTTCCCGATCGAGCGCGCGCTCGCGCTTCTGCGCCGCGAGGCGAGGAAGTGGCAGGTCCCCGCCGTGGGCGCCGTCGCGGGCAAGCCGTTCCCCGTGCTCGTCTCCACCTTGATCAGCCTGCGCACGAAGGACGCGGTCACTTTCCCCGCGACCGCGCGCCTGCTCGCTCTCGCCGACGCGCCGCAGAAGCTGGCCGCGCTCGACGTGCGCGCCATCGAGAAGGCGATCTACCCCGCGAGCTTCTACCGCGTGAAGGCGCGCACGCTGAAGAACGCCGCGCGCGATCTCCTCGACCGCTACGGCGGCCGCGTGCCCGATTGCGTCGAGGAGCTGTGCACGATCAAGGGCGTCGGCCGCAAGACCGCGAACCTCGTCGTGACTTTGGGCTGGAACAAGCCCGGCATCTGCGTCGACACGCACGTGCACCGCATATCGAACATCTGGGACTACGTGCGCACCAAGACGCCGGACGACACGGAAGCCGCTTTAAGAAGGAAGCTGCCCGCCCAGCACTGGATGACCTACAACGACCTCCTCGTCGCCTTCGGCCAGAATCTCTGCGTGCCGGTCTCGCCGTGGTGCTCGCGCTGCGCGCTCGCGGACTTGTGTCCGCGGCGCGGCGTGAGGCGTTCGCGTTGAGAAAAATGACGAACGTTGTCCGCGCCGTCCACAGGCCGACTGCTGGCGCCAACAGTTGATGCACGGTTCAATACATCCATGAGCGATCCCCGCCGCGTTCCGACCGAGGCCGACTGGGGCGACTATGAGTCCGACGCCGATCGGGACGCCGCTCACGCCGCCTTCGGCGGAAAAACGCGCGCCGAGGCGGCGGAGGAATTCGCGTTCGGCGCCATCGAGCGCGCGGACGAATTGCGCTTCATGCCGCCCGTTGCGTTCCGCTACTACGTCCTCGCCTTCCGCGACCACGTGATGTCGCCCGATTTTATCGACGACGACCCCGAGTCGTGGGCGCCGGACGCGGCGGCCGCGTTCCTGGATCTCATCCGAGAGAAACTGGAAGAGGAACCCGACGCCGTCAAGCCCGTGCTGGCCGAGCTCATGCCGGCGCTCGAACACGTCTCGGCGCATCAAGAGCGGTACAAGGCGGACGAGGAAAGCTACGGCCGCTTCGCGGACACGCTCGCACGCATCAAGGCGCTCGCCGTCCGCTGACGGCGCCGTCAGCCGCGCTTCAAGAATCCGCGTCTGCGCCCACCGGTCCCCAGAAAGGAATGCGGGCGAGGCGGTTTTTTTCCGTGACGAGGCGACGTTCCTGTTCCAATTCTTCTTTCGTCAGGCCGACTTCATCCGCGAATTCGTTGAGCAGATAGCTCCGCAAATCGGACCCGTACGTCACGATGTCGGATTGGTAGACGGAGAGCACGGGATTGCCGGATTCGCACGGCTGCGCCAGCAGATAGCGGTGCCCGATCACGGGGATCAATCTCGGCGCCTTTTGAAATTCCGCGCGCAGCTTTCGTTTTCTGGATTCGACGGCGCTCGGCTTCTCGCCCCACTCCTTCAGCCAAAGCTCGTTGCGCTCGACGTCGAACTCCAGCCCTTCGAGCGGCCGCGCCAAGCGCTCGCGAATCACGCCGTCGTCTCCAAGCCAGTTTGGAAATCCGACGGTCTCGACGAGCTCGGAGTCTCCCGCGGTCCCTTTCCATTTTCTCTGTCGGGGCGGCAGGTCCGTGGTGTGGAGAACGCCGAGAAACAGCTTGTAATCCGGCGGAAAGGCGAGGTCCCACTTTTTTTCAGCTGCGGAGATCTCAGCTTCGCCGAGAGGCCGCGTCCAGCGCGTCGCGGTTTGCCAGCCCTCGCCGTCCGTCCGCGGACGGCGCGCCCATGCCTGCTCGGTGCGCGAGCGAAACCATTCGAGAAAGACGCGGTCGAAATTTTTTGGGACCGACATGGTTTCGTCGCCGCTCTCCGCGCGGCTTCAGCGGAGGTCCGCTATTCCCAGCGGAACGACCACGCGCCCACGAGAAGGCAGCTGACGGTCATGCCGATCAGGAAGTAGAGGTGGTCGGCGACTTGGCCGAGCGTGGCGCCCTCGGTCATCACCGCGCGCGCGGCGTCGATGACGTGGGTGAGCGGGAAGGCGTTGGCGAAGAGACGGATCGGCTTCGGCGCGCCTTCCAGGCTGAACCAGACCCCGGAGAGGAACATCATGGGCCAGGAGAGCAGGTTCAGCAGGCCTCCGGCGAGTTCCTCGCTGTTGGCGCGCGCCGCGATGAGCAGGCCGAGCGAGATCAGGCACGTGGCGCCGATCGTGAAGATGATGTAGAGGTCGAGCATGGAGCCCAGGCGCTGAAAGTGAAGGAAGAAATCCGCGCCGTGATAGACGATCGCGAAGACGGCGAGGATCAGGCACAGACGCGAGGCGACTTGGGCCGCGAGGAACTCGAACGCGGAGAGCGGCGTGGCCTTCAGGCGCTTGAGCACGCCGTTTTTCCGATAACGCACGATGGAATAGCCGACGCCGAAGAGCGCGGAGAACATCATGTTCATCGCGAGCAGGCCGGAGACGAGCCAGTCGACGTAGCGGATCGGGCGGCCGGTGACGACCCCGCGAATGGGCGCGGGCACGGCCGCGTCGGTGCCGAGCAGGACTTTCTCGACGAGGTAGCCCTTCGGCGACGTCTCGTTGATCCAATAGTGCAGCGGCTTGCCGGGCGCCACGAGCAGGTCGATCTGGTGGCGGCGCAGGCGCTGTTGGCCGGCCTCCTCGTCGGGGAAATCCACGAAGGTCACGTACTTCGTCGCGTGGAGGCCCGCGGGCAGAGCCGCGGCCTCGCCGACGACGCCGATCTTGAAGACTTCCTGATGATCGCCCGAAAAGATGAAGGCCATGCCGAACACCGCGATCAACGGGAACGCGAGGTTCCAGGCGAGCGCGCCCCGGTCGCGCAGGAACTCCTTGCTGCGCGCGACGAAGACGGCGGCGAAGCGGCGCGGAGAGATCATTCGCGCATCCCCCTTCCCGTGAGTTCCAAGAACAAGTCCTCGAGCGAGCGCGGCCGAATCTTGAGACGGCCGAGCGGCGAGCCCGCGGCGAGCAGCGCCGCGACGGTCTTCTCCACTTCGTGCGTCATGATCTCGACCGCCCCGTCGCGCTCGACGACCTTGCCGGGCAACGACGCCGCCGTCGCGCGGAAATCCTCTTTCGGAATCTCGATGGTCACGCCGTCGAAGTGCTCCTTGAGCAGTCGGTCGGGTTCGCCCTGCGCGATCACGCGGCCGCGGTCGACGATCGCGACCTCGTCGCAGAGCTCGTGCGCCTCTTCCATGTAATGCGTGGTGAGCAGGATCGACTTGCCCTTGCCGCGGATCAAGCGCACGAGGTCCCAGAAGTTGCGCCGCGCCTGCGGGTCCAGGCCCGTCGTCGGCTCGTCCAAAAAGATCACGTCGGGATCGTTGACGAGAGCCACCGCGAGCAGGACGCGCTGGCGCTGGCCGCCGGAGAGCTTCTTCGCGTCGCGGTCCAGAAACTCACCGAGGTCGCAGAGCTTCGCCAGGTCCGCGATCGGCACCGAGCGCGGGTACAGGCTCCCGAACAGCTGGAGAACCTCGCGCACCGACAGGTGGTCCTGCAGCGCCGTCGCCTGGAATTGAATCCCCGAACGCTCCTTGAAATCGGGACCGATCGGCCGGCCGCGGTAGAGCACCTCGCCGGACGTCGGCGTGGAGATGCCTTCCATGATCTCGATCGACGTCGTCTTCCCCGCGCCGTTGGGCCCGAGCAGGCCGAAGCAGATCCCCTCGGGCACGGCCAGCGACAGCCCGTCGACCGCGTTCACGCTCGCGCCCGGGTACCGCTTGACCAAATTCTTCGCTTCGAGGACCGTCGCCATGCGGCGATTGTACCAGTCTTGGGCCTGAGGCGCGGGCATTGACGCGCGCGCCAGGATAGGGCATCCTACGGCCATGCTGACACCGGACGAACGCGCGCGCGTGCGCGCCGCGGTGGACAAGGCGGAGGCTTCGCTCGCCGCGGAGATCGTGCCCTGCGTGTTCCACGCGAGCGCGCATTATCCGGAAGCGCTCTGGGCCGGCGCCGCCGCGGGGGCCGCGCTGGCCGCCGCGGCGCTCCTGCTCGCCGATGCGTTTCAGGCGCGCGTCTGGTGGCCGCTCTGGCAGAGCGCGCTCGGGGTCCCGGCCGCGGGAATCGTCGGCGCGGCGCTCGGCCATTGGATCGCGCCGGTCCGGCGTTTCCTGATCGGCGCGCGTCATATGGAGGAAGCCGTCGCGCGGCGCGCGAAGGAAGTCTACTTCGACCGCGGCATCGACCGCACCAAGACGCGCGACGGCGTGCTGATTTTCGCGAGCCTGCTCGAGCGCCGCGTCGTCGTGCTGGCCGACGCGTCCGTGCGCGCCCGCGTCGCCGACGGCGCGTGGGAGCCGGTCGTGCGCGCGATGACCGCAGCCGCGGCAGAGGACCGCGTCGCCGACGGTCTCGTCGCGGCGGTCGAGGCCGCGGCGAGAGTCCTCGCGGCTGCAGGCCTGACCGGCCGCGGCGGCGGCGAGCTGCCCGACGAGCCCGTCGAGGAGGAGGGCGCGTGAGACGCCGACTCTTCGCCGCGTTGGCGCTGCTCGCCCTCGCGCTTCCCGCGGCCGCGCGCGACGTCCCGTTCCTGTCCGGCCGCGTCGTCGACGAAGCGCGCGTGCTGGACGCGGGCACCCTCGCGCGCCTCGACCAAAAGCTCAAGGACCATGAGGCCAAGACCGGCCATCAGGTCGCCGTGCTCACGATCCCCTCTCTGGACGGCGAGGTGCTGGAGCAGTACACGCTCAAGGTCGCGCGCACCTGGCAGCTGGGACAGAAGGGCAAGAACGACGGCGTGCTCCTGCTGATCGTGCGCGACGACCGCAAGCTGCGCATCGAGGTCGGCTACGGGCTTGAAGGCTCCCTGCCCGACGTCCTGTGCGCGCGCATCATCCGCGACGAGATCACGCCGCATTTCCGCTCCGGCGACTTCCCCGGCGGCGTCTCCGCGGGCGTGGACGCGATCCTGGGCGCCATCGACGGGACTTACGCGCCGCCGCCCGAGCAAGATGCCGCGCTGCGCTTTCGCAGCTCCGGCCCCGAGCCGAGCCTTCCGGAGAAGGTCTTGATCAGCTTCTTCGTCGTCGGCATCCTCGGCCTCTTCGAGTTCGTCGGCGTCGTCGCGCCAGGCGCGGGCTGGTTTCTCTATTTCTTCCTGATCCCGTTCTGGGCCGCTTTCCCGATGGCGATCTGGGGCACGGAGATCGGCCTGGGCGCGCTCGTCGCGCACTTGATCGGCTTCCCGATTCTGAAAATGACGATCGGCGGCACCGAGTGGGGCCGTTCGATCGTGAAGAACATGAATGCGCACCGCGGCAATACCTACACCGGCGGCTCGGGCTGGTCGTCCGGCGGCTTCTCCAGCGGAGGCGGTTTTTCCAGCGGCGGCGGCTTCTCGGGCGGCGGCGGCGGCTTCGGCGGCGGCGGCTCCTCCGGAAGCTGGTGACGCGCAGGCCGCCGAATTCCATGCGCGCGATCGTCCCGCTTTTCCTGATTCTCTGCGCCGCGCCCGCGCGGGCCGACGCCGGCGCCCAGACGATCGCGCAGGCCGTGCCCGGCTACGCACAGCTCCCGCCGAAATATCAGGAGCTCTGGAACGAGGTCTTCCTCCACCGGCTGCGCGGCGACCCGACGCTGACGCCGCGCGAGCAATGGCTGGTTTCGAACTACGATTTCCTCCTCGCCCCTTCGTCCGACGCCGGAGAGAAGAAAATCGTCGCGCAGACGCTGTTCGGCGGCGACGGGACCCTGCCCGCGGAGTTGTTGCGGGCGATCGCCGACAACCGAACGGCGGTCGCTCTGCCTCAGCCGCTCGGCGACCCGTCCGTCCTCAATCTCGACTCCCGCACGAACCAAACCGCGCGGCCGACCTCCGCCCAGCTGCTCGCCATGACGAAGGAGAACGAGGATTTGGTCGACCGCGCGCTGCCGCGGGCGCGCTTCGCCCCGGCGGCACCGCCGTCCCCGACTCCCGCCGCCGACGCCGCGACGGCGATCGGAGCTCCGGAACCGACGGTCGGCGACGAGGAAGCCGGCGGCGCGGGGCCTTCCGCCCCCGCAGACTCGAGCGGCGCCGGACGCGGCGGGGCGACGCCGAACTCCGGCGCGGTCGCGCCCGACGCGGCGGCGGGCGGCGGCGCGCCCGGCATGGTCGGGAACAAGGCGCTCGCCGCGCTCCAAGCGGGCGCCTTCGGTCCGCCGAAGCGCGACGCGCTGGCCGGCCCGCAGACGAGCGCCGGCCCCGCGGGCCGCGTGCGATCCGACGCGACGCAAACCCGCGATGCGGCCGGCGGCGCCGCGTCCGCGAACGCCGCCCCAGCGGACTCCGTAAGTCGCGCGACGCGAGAGACGAGAGCGCGCGCGGAGCTCGCGTCCGGTCCCGGGTCTGCGGCGCCCTCGCCGCGCGCGGCCGAGTCCGCTCGCGGTTACGCCGCCGACCGCGACGGAGCGCCGCCAGCGGGTGCGGCGCGAGGAGCGGGCTCGGCGGCGAACGGCGACGACGGGACGATGGGCGCGCTCGCGGCCCCTCGGTCCGGGGGGCGGGTCCCGGCGGCGTCCGCTTCAACGCAGGGCGGCGCCGCGTCCGACGCGGGCGCGGACGACGCGCTCAGCCCGGAGGAAAAAAAGGAGCTCGAGGAGATTCAGCGCCTGCTGAAGCAGGCGGCCGATTCCGACTCGGGCGAACTCGACGCGCCCGCCCTGGAAGCCGCGGAGGACCGCCTGCCGGATGCGTCGCTGAAACTACGGCGGGTCAAGGACCGCATCGCGGACCTTCTCGCGCTGTCCGGCGGCGAGCTCTCGATGGCGCAGAAGCAGGAGATTTTCGCGCTCGCCGCCCAGCTCGGCCTCGACGCCGCCGAGACGCGGGCGCTCGTGCGCGCGGTCCAGCGCAGCGAGCCGCCGGCGCCGAACCCGCACCAACCGCGTTGGATGCGCGTCTGGCTGTGGCTGAAGCGGACGGCGCTCGCCTGGTGGCGGCGTCTGCTCGCGCTGCTGCGGCCCGGCTAGGACTTCAGCGAGGTCGTGATCGCGCGGTCGAGGTCCGCGGTCAGGTCCGCGGCGTCCTCGATGCCGACCGACAGGCGGATGAGACCGTCGACGAGCCCGGCCTTCAAGCGCTCCTCGCGCGGGATCGAGCCGTGCGTCATCGACGCGGGATGCCCGATCAGCGATTCGACGCCGCCGAGGCTTTCCGCGAGCGAGAATACGCGGCATGAGGATATCATGCGCTTCGCGCGCTCGAGGTCGCCCTTGAGCTCGAAGGAGATCATGCCGCCGAAGCCGGTCATTTGAGCGCGCGCGAGCTCGTGGCCGGAGTGCGTGGGCAGACCCGGGTAATGGACCTTCGCGACTTCCGGGTGCGCGAGCAGGTGCTTGGCGACGATGCCCGCGTTCGCGCAGTGGCGCTCGACGCGCAGGGGCAAGGTCTTCGTCCCGCGCAGGACGAGGAAGCAGTCGAGCGGACCCGGGACGGCGCCGACGGCGTTCTGCAAAAACTTGTATTCCTTGAACGCGGCCTCGTCGGAGGTCAGGATCGCGCCGCCGACCACGTCGGAATGGCCGCCGAGATACTTGGTCGTCGAGTGCACGACGACGTCCGCGCCGAGCGCCAGCGGGCGCTGAAGCGCGGGGCTCGCGAACGTGTTGTCGACGACGAGCTTCGCGCCCTTGGCGCGCGCGAGCTTGGCGAGCGCGCCGATGTCGGAGATCTTGAGCAGGGGATTCGACGGGGTTTCGATCCAGACCAGCTTCGTCTTCGACGTGAACGCGGCCTCGACCGCCTTCAGGTCCGTCGCGTCGACGAACGAGAACGTCATGCCGAAACGCGCGAACACCTTCGTGAACACGCGGTAGGTGCCGCCGTAGAGGTCGTTGCCGCAGACCACGTGATCGCCGGACGACAGCGCCTCGATCACCGTCGACGTCGCGGCCATGCCCGACGAGAAGCACAGGCCGTACGCCGCGCCCTCGAGCGCCGCGAGATTCTTTTCCAGCGCGAGGCGCGTCGGATGAACCGTGCGCGCGTAGTCGAAGCCCTTGTGGCGGTCGGGCCACTCTTGGACGTACGTCGACGTCAAATAGACGGGGGTCATGATCGCGCCCGTCGCGGGATCCGGCTCCTGTCCGGCGTGGACGGCCAAAGTCGAGAAGCCGGGCTCGCGACCGGCGTCGGAGGAGGAACTCTTGGTCATGCGGCATTCTAACAACTTTGCGGCGAGTCGCCGCCCGTCCGGTCCTTGCCCGCGCGCCCCGGAACGGCTAAGCTCAAGCTCATGAAAACCATCGTGCATTTCCTGCTCAGCGGGCTCGCCGTGTTCGTCGCCGCTCGCCTTCTTCCCGGCGTGACGATCGACGGCTACGGCACCGCGCTGATCGTCGCCGTCGTCCTCGCCGTCGTCAACGCCGTGCTGCGGCCGATCCTGGTCCTGCTGACCTTGCCCATCAATATCCTGACCTTGGGCCTCTTCACCTTCGTGATCATCGGCGGGCTCGTCGAGCTCGTGGCGGCGATAGTGCCCGGCTTCCACGTCGCGGGCTTCCTGTGGGCGCTCGCCTTCGCCGCGGTTCTCGCCGTGATCAACGGCGTCTTCCACGCGTTCGAACGCGCGGCCTAAGCGGCGATCCTCGCGAGTTCTTTGAGGAAATCGGCGTGCTCGGCGCCGACAAGCCCGAGCTCAGGATGCTTCCACGACCAGGAACGCTTTTCGTCCGCGGCCGCGAGCGCTTTCCTCGCGCAATCTCTCGCGGCATCGATTTGACCCAGTTCGTGGTGGATAACGGCACGGGCGCCGTTCCATAAGAACCGGTCCCTGGGGAACCTCGGCCGCGCCCGCGTCTCATCAAGTATTTGCAAGGCTTGGGCGTAACGCTTCTGAATCTTCTTCTCCGCGATCAGCAGCGGCAGAGCAAGATAGGCGCCCGTCAAATAATTCGGCTTCATTTTCTCGGTCGCAAGGGCTCTGTCGTAGTAATCCAGCGCGCCGTCCGTGTCTCCGAGCGAAAGCAGGATTTCAGCCCGCTGGACATACGCCTGGGAAAGATCGAACGGGGCTTCGAAGCCGAAGTACTGGTCGAGAAGCCGCAAAGCGACTTGGGGATGACGGTCGGCGACATAGTAGGCCTGGACGCGCAGATACTGCGTCTTCTGTCTCGCGCGCCCGAGCCTCGCGAAAAACTCAGTTTCGATTTTCGCGTTCCAGTCGGTGTTACGGTACCACGCGTGCCGACTCATTCGAGAGCGTCCGACGCTTCCACCGCGCCGCAGGTCTCTAACCGAGCGCGAGGGCGACCGCGCCGAGGATCACCGCGTCGTCGCCGAGCTCGGAGACCTTCACGCGGCAGTCGCCGACGCGCTTGAAGAGCGGATCGGCCGCGAGGCGCTCGCGCACGATCGGCAGGATGAAGCCGCCGCACGCCTCGATGAGGCCGCCGCCGAGGACGATGAGCTTCGGATCGAAGCAGTGGCGGATCGCCGTGCAGCCGTCGCCGAGCCTCTCGGCCGCGGCGCGCATCACGTCGGTCACGAGGGGGTCGCCGAGGCGCAGGGCTTCGGCCAGCACGCGGCTCTTGATCACGTCGAGCTTGCCGCCGTTGAGCTCGGCGATCTGCGTGGGGCGGCCGCCGCGCGCGCCCTCGCGCAGGTCGCGCTCGATCGCGCGCCGGCTCGCGTAGGCCTCCAGGCAGCCGCGCGCGCCGCAGCCGCACAGGGGGCCGCCGGGGTTCAGCACGATGTGCCCGAGCTCGGCCGCGGCGCCGTGCGCGCCCGTCAGAAGGCGGCCGCCGCAGACGACGCCGCCGCCGACGCCGGTGCCGGGAAACACGCCGACCATGTCGTCGACGCCGCGTCCGGCGCCCAGCCAGCGCTCGCCGAGCACGCCGATGTTCACGTCGTTGCCGAGCGCGACCGGAACGCCGAAGCGGCGCGCGAGGGATTGAGAAATCGGCGCGCCCGCGATCGGGATGTTCGGGGCGGCGACGACCTTCCCGCCGGCGGCGTCGACGATGCCGGGCACGCCGACGCCGATGCCCTTGAGCTTGCGCGGCTTGACGTCGGCGTCGAGCATCGCCTCCTCGACGACGGCCGCGATCGCGGCGAGCACCGCCTTCGCGCCGCGCCCGCGCGGCGTCGGTCCCTTCTCGCGCCCGAGGATCTTCCCGGCCGGCGTCACGACCGCCGCCGCGATCTTCGTCCCGCCGACGTCGATGCCGACGTAGTAGCCCTTGGCCATGGCGGGGATTATATCACTCCGCTCGGGCGGCCGGCGGCCTAGTCCAGCGAGGAGGCGCGCACCGCCGTCACCTTGCCGTCGGAGAACTCGACGTCGACGAAGACGCGGCCGAAGGGCGGCGTGTGGGTCCACATGAGTTCGAGCGCGCCGCGCGGCACGGACTTCACCTCGGCGCGCAGACGCGCGAGGCTCGCGGCGCGGTCGACGGAGAACTCCACTTCCGGCCGCTTCCCGGAGAATCCCGCCAAGGTCGCCGCGTCGACGAACGGGTCTTCGATCAGCGCCGCGATGGAGCTGCCCGCGGGATGGCGCGCGACGAACGCGTCGAAGCGGCGCAGGACGATTCGCGGGCGAACCACGAAGACCGCGAAGAAAAACATCACGGCCAGCAACGCCAAGCTCGCCGCGACTTGTCCCAGCCGCGCGAAGACGCTGCCCACGCCGCCGCCTACGCCGGGTCGGCGAGGAGCTCGCCGAGCGCGCGCTCGACGTCGGCCTTCTGCGGCTGTATGAAGTACTCGAGGTTCGGCGACAGCGCGACGCCGGGCGTCGCCTTGCCGGCGAGCAGGCGCGGGCGCACGCGCAGCTGATAGAAAAGCTCGTCGACGACGCGCCGGATCAGGTGCTCGCCGAAGTTCGTGATCTCGGTCTCTTCGTTGACGAAGAGCACGCGGCCCGTCTTCTTGATCGAGGTCGTGATCGCTTCCCAATCGTACGGGATCAAGGAGCGCAGGTCGATCACCTCGACCGCACCCTTGCCCTCCGCCGCGAACTGACGCGCGACCTCCAAGCAGATCGGCGCCATGCGGCCGTGGGCGACGACGGTCGCGTCGGAGCCCGGATGCGAGATCTTCGCCTTGCCGATCTCCACTTCGTAATGCGGAAGCTTCGGCCACTTCGCCTTCCACTTGGTGCGATCGCCCAGCGGCGCGTCGATCATGTCGTGCAGCGACTTCTCGTCGGGCTCGCCCGGGATGAGCTCCTCGCCCTTCGTGCGCAGCAGCGCCTTCGGCTTCAAGTAGAGAACCGGATCGTCGCTCTTGATCGCGGCGACCATGAGGCCGTACGCGTCGATCGGCGTGGACGGGCAGACGACCTTCATGCCGTGCAGCTTGGTCGCGACCGAGTCGAACGAGTGGGAGTGGTACATGCTGCCGTGAATGCCGGAGCCGGTCGGAGTCATGACGACCAGCGGCGTCTTGTAGCGGCCGCCGGACGCCCAGCAGCCGTTCGCGCACAGCTTGAGCATGTCGACGACGTTGAAGATGTAGTCGACGAATTGGATCTCGGCGACCGGACGGCCGCCGGCCCACGCGAGGCCGAGCGCCGCTCCGATGATGCCGCGCTCGTCGAGCGGGGAGTTCCAGGCACGTTCGAGACCCTGCGTGGCGGTGAACACGCCGCCGAGCGGGGCGCCCACGTCCTCGCCGAAGATCTCGGTGACGCCGAGCTCGGCTTCGCCGTAGTGGAGGGCCATGCGGATGGCCTGGGCCATGCTCGCCATCTCAGCTGCCTCCCTTCGTCGGATACGAGGGCGGCAGGCCGCCCGCGAACACGTCTTCCCACACCGACTCCAGCGCGGGGAACGGCTCCGCCTTGACCTGCTTGTGCGCCTCGTCGAGCGCCGCGGCCTCGCGCTCCCAGACCTTCTTGAGCGCGTCGGCCTTCGCCAGGCCGCGGGACGTCAGATTCTTCTCGAGGAGCTCGATGCAGTCCGCTTCGGGGATGCGGTTGGCGCCCGACGACGACGAGTGGCCGTACAGACGGCTGCAGCGCGCCTCGAGCAGGTAGGGCTTGCGGTTCTTGCGGATGTAGGCGAACGCCTCGTCGAGCGCGGCCCAGGAGGCGACGACGTCGTTGCCGTCGATGGTCTTGCCGGGCATGTCCGGGAAGGCCTTCGCCCAGTCGGAGATGTGGCGCTCGCCGTGCTGGGTCTCCTCCTTCGTGGAGATGCCGTAGCCGTTGTTCACGACGATCATCAAAATAGGAAGGTTCAGCACAGGGCGGTTCGACCAGACGAGGCAGGAATGAAAGTCTCCCTCCGCCGTGCCCGCGTCGCCGCCGTTGACGATCGTGATCGCGTCCGTCTTCGCGCGCGCGTGCGCGATGCCGGTGCCGATCGCCGTCGCGTACTGCGTCTCGATGGTCGGCGAGACCGGCACCACGTTGAACTCCGGGATCGCGTAGTGATTGACGAAGTTGCGCCCCTTCGAGTACGGGTCCGTCCCGACCGAGCGCATCTGGCGCAGCGCGTCGATGGGCTTCGCGCCCAGACTCAGCACGATCGCCGAGGAGCGGTAGTGCAGGTGCAGGAAATCGAAATTGACGCCGTGTCCCTTTTTGACATGCAGGCCGAGCGGGACGTTGAACGCCTCCTCGCCGGGTCCGCCGATCCAGAAGAACCCGTCGCCGCCCTTGCTCATCTTGATGAGGCGTTCCTCGAGGAGGCGCGCGCGCACCATCAACTCGTGGATCTGCAGCAGTTTCGCGGCGCCGAGCTTCTTGTAGGGGTCCGAGGCCGGCGAAGGAGCGGTCTTGGCGGGCATGAGCCTATCCTAGAAAATCGGCGGCCCCCCCTCAAGGGTCGTCCGAGAACGGAACTTTCTCACGGGGTACCGCGCATACTCTCGGGAGGAGGCGAAGGGCCAATTGACATATATATGTTTATATGTCATACTGGACCCATGAAGAAGGCCGCCGACGATGAAATGATCCGAACGACGATCTATCTGCCGAAAGGCGTCCACCGCGCGATGAAGATCCTGGCGGCGCGAACCGGGACGTCGATGGCCGATCTTCTGCGCGACTCGATCGTCCAGTCCTACAAAGAGGACATGGACGACATCCGCGCGGCCGACGCGTCGATGCGCCAGTACCGCGCGCAGCCGAAATCGGCCGTCACGCTCGAGCGCTACATCGCCAAGCGGCGTTGACCTGGCGGCTGGAACTCGCCCCCGCCGCCCAACGCGCGCTGGACAGCGCGCCCGCGTCCGAACGCACGAAGATCCTCTTCAAACTTTGGGAATTGAAGGAGAAGCCTCGTCCTCCCGGAAGCAAGAAGATCGCCGGTACGGCGTATCGGCGCGTGCGTCAAGGAGACTGGCGGATGATTTACGTGATCGACGCCGGCGCCGGACTCGTGATCGTGGCACGCGTGGCGCGGCGCAATGAACGCACCTACGACGGCCTGCACTGACGCGCCGCTATGACTTCGCGGCGGCGAGCTTCGTCGCGCGGTCGGAGGACTTGCGGCCGTAGCGGTCGTTGGGATACTTGGTCGCGGCTTCCTTGTAGACCGCGATCGCCTTGACGGTGTTGCCCGCGTCTTCCCAGACGCCGCCGCAGTCGTAGAGCGCCTCCGGAGATTCCTTCGCGGTCGGGTAGTCGTCGGCCACCTGATGGAGCAGGGCGGCCTGGCGGCCGGAGTCGCTCAAGTCGCGGTGCGCGATCTTCGCGGCGAGCAGGAGCGCGTCGACGCCTTCCTGGCCGCCGTGCATGGCGGACAGGCGCTGCAAGGTCTTGATCGCGGCGTCGGAGTTGTTCAGGCGGTCGCGCTGCAGGCGCGCGATCGCCGTCAGCGCGCGCAGGGACGCGGGCGTCTTCGGGAAGCCCTTGACCACGCGCTCGTACTGCTCGACGGCGAGATCGTACTGCCTGAGCTTATTCTCGAAGAGCGCCGCGGACTTCTCGAGCGCCTCCTGGACCTCGATCGCCTGCGGATACTGCGCCGCGAGATCTTGGTACGCGGCGATCGCCGCGCGCGGGTCGCGCAGGCTGTCGGCGTACAGGTCGCCGATCGACTTCAGCGCGCGGGAGCGCAGGTCGCTGTTGGGATAGAGCGCGAGCAGCTTGCGCCAGGCGAGCAAAGACGCGGCGGGTTGGTCGTTGGCGGCGTGAAGGCGCGCAAGCGCCTGCAGGAGCTTGTCGGCGCTGGGATCGTTCGGGAAACGCACCGCGAAGTCCTCGAGCTCGCGCACGGCCGGCTCGTAGACCGCGTCCGGCGCGCGGTCGGCGAGCGCCTGCCAAACCTGCGAAAGACGATCGGCGGGCGCGGTCGCGTCGACCTGAGCGGGAACGGACGACAATCCGGGACGGTTGCGGCGCGAGGCCTTGCGCTCGACGAGCGCCAGATAGTCGGACTTCGCGCGCAGCAGCGCCTCGGCGTTCGGATACTCCGCGATCAGGTGCAGGAGATCGGTGAGGGCGCGCTGCCAGTCGCCGTTCTTCTGGCGCAGGTCGGCGACCAGGAGCAGAGCGTCCGGCGCGTGCGGCGAGTCCGTGCGGCGGCGCGCGAACAAGGACAGCTCGGCGATCGCCGCGCGGCGAACATCCTCATTCTCGTCCTGGCCCGCGGCTTTCGCGAACGCCCACTCGTCGTCGGGACCGATCGGCTTCGCCGGCGTCTTCGCGGCCTCGGACTTCGGCGCGTCGGCGGCCTTCGTTTCCGCCGGTTTCGCGTCCGCGGGCTTTGCCGCGGCGGTGTCGACCGCGACCGCCGCGACTTCCGGTTTCTTCGCGGGAGCGGCGTCCTCGGGTTTCAGCGGCGCGTCCGACGAGACGGCCGCGGGCGGCGGCGGAGCCGGGGTGACGGCGGGCGCGTCGGAAGCGGCGTCGGGCGCGGACGCGTCCGCGGCGAACGCGGGAGCGGCCAGTGCGACGGCGAGAATCAGGAGTTTCATGCGCGAGCCTCCGAGGCGTTGGAGACGGCGGTGAGCACGTCGTACTTGGTCAAGATCTCGAACGCGGCCTTGCCCGTCTTGACGAGCACCGCGGGTCGATCCGGCGTGAAGTAGCGCAGGATCGCCTCGATGCGCGCCTGCGGATCGACGACGGGCAAGGACGCGCCCATCGCCTCGCGCACGATCATCTCCTTGATGTTGCGGCCCTTGAGCATGAGGCCCAGCACCTCGTCCTCGTGCAGGGTCCCGACCGGCTGGCCCTTCTCGAACACCGGCATTTGGGAAATATCGAACTTGCGCATCGTGCCCATCGCATGGAAGAGCGCGTCCGTGGGCTTCGCGGTCGCGAGCAGCTTCACCTTCGCGCGCTCGCGCTTGGACGCGAGCACGTCGGCGGCCTTGAGCGGCACGGCGCTCTCGAAGTACTGGTTCTCGCGCATCCACTCGTCGTTGTAGATCTTCGAGAGATAGCGCATGCCGGTGTCGGGAAGCAGGATCACCATGAAGTCCTTCTCGCCGAGCTTCTTCGCGTATTCGAGCCCCGCCCACGCGGCCGCGCCGCACGAGCCGCCGGCGAGCAGACCTTCCATGCGCGCCATCTTGCGCGTGGTGATGAACGCGTCGCGGTCCGTCACCTGCAGGATGTCGTCGACGCACTTGAGGTCCATCGTGCCCGGAAAAATATCCTCGCCGATCCCTTCGACGACGTAGGGCTTGGCGACGCCGACGCGGTTGAACTTGATCTTCTCGTAGTACAGCGAGCCGATCGGGTCCGCGCCGATGATCTTGATCTTCGGGTTCTGTTCCTTGAGATACTTCGCGACGCCGGAGATCGTGCCGCCCGTGCCCATGCCGGCGACGAAGTGCGTGATTTTGCCCTCGCTGTCGCGCCAGATCTCCGGACCCGTGGTGCGGTAGTGGACCTTCGGATTTTCCGGATTCTCGTACTGGTTCGGATGGTACGCGCCGGGGATCTCCGCGGTGAGCTTATCGGCGACGGAGTAGTAGGAGCGCGGGTCCGCAGGCTCGACGGCCGTGGGGCAGACGATGACCTCGGCGCCGAGCGCCTTGAGCAGATTGATCTTCTCGCGGCTCTGTTTGTCCGTGATCGTGAAGATCAGCTTGTAGCCGCGCAGCGCCGCGACGAGCGCCAGGCCGATGCCGGTGTTGCCGGACGTGCCCTCGACGATGGTGCCGCCCGGCTTGAGAAGTCCGCGGCGCTCCGCGTCGTCGATCATCGCGACCCCGATGCGGTCCTTGACCGAGCCGCCCGGGTTCATGAACTCGGCCTTGATATAGATTTTCGGCTTGAGACCTTTCGCCAGCCGGTTCAAGCGGATCAGAGGAGTGCCGCCGATCGCGTCGAGGACGTTTTCGTAGCGCATGGAATTTCTCCTAAAGGTCGCGGCGCCCGGACAACGCGTGGGACAGAGTGCGTTCGTCGAGATAGTCGAGGTCGCCGCCGAGCGGCACGCCGTGCGCGATGCGCGTGACGCGCACCGGCAGGCCCTTGAGCTGCTGGCCCAGGTACAGCGCCGTCGCCTCCCCCTCGGTGTCGGGGTCGGTCGCGATCACGACTTCCTTGACCGCCCCGTTCGACGCGCGCACGCGCTCGACGAGCTCGCGCGCGCGGATCTTCTCCGGGCCGATGCCGTCGAGCGGGGAGAGCGAGCCGTGCAAAACGTGATACAAACCGCGGAACGCGCGCGTGCGGTCGAGCGCGGCGACGTCCTGCGGCTCCTCGACGACGCAGATCAAGGATTGGTCGCGGCCCGGGTCCGCGCAGATGCGGCAGAGCTCGCGGTCCGTGAAGTCGCCGCAGCGCGCGCAGCGGCGCACGGTCTCCTTCGCCTCGCGCAGCGCCTCGACGAGCCCTTCGACTTCGGTGCGCGGCGCGCGCAGCAGATAGATCGTCAGGCGCTCGGCCTGCTTGGGACCGATGCCGGGCAGACGCTTGAGCGCCGCGATGAGCCTTTCAACGGGCTTCAAGCGGCGCTCCGCGCCGCTCGAATTTCCTTCATAAACGTCCTCACGCGCCCCCGGAGGGCTTCTTGACGATGCGCGCCTTGCCGCCGAACACGCCCTCGGCCTTCTTGAGCGCGCCGGCGCCGCCGGCGCCCTCGGCGCCCTCGGTCACGTCCTTCCAGCGCGCGCCGGGAGGCGCGCCGCCGGGCGTCTCGGGGATGGCGGGATCGATCACGTCGAGGGGCGCGGACGCCGCGGCGCCGCCGAGCGCCAGCTCGAGCTTGAGCGGGCGGCCGGCGAGCGAAGCAAGCGCCTGTTCCATAAACGCCCGCGAGCGTTCCGCGCCGTCGAGGTCGAACTGGCGCGCGAAGCGGATGAGCCAAACGCCGTCGGGCCGGATCTCGTGCGCGCACGTCTGCAGAATCGCGCCGAGCGCCATCTTCTGATTCGACACGGCCGCGACGAACGCGGGCCACGCGGCGCCGGACGACGGCGCGTCGACGCGCGCGGAGACGGGCGCCGTTGTCGCCGCGACCCGCGCCGCGGGCGCCGCGGACGAAGGAGCGGCCGTCGTCGTCAGCGCAGGCCCGCCGCCGCCGGCGGAAAGCCGCCGCTCGAGCGCCTCCAGACGCGCGGCCCACGCCCCCAGATCGTGCGCGGCCTCGAGCGCGGAAAAGAGTCCGAGCTCCAGCGCAAGGCGCGGGGAGTCGCCGAAGCGCAGCTCCTCGAGCGCGCGGTTCAGGCGGCGCAGCAGGAAGCCGAGCGCGTCGGGCGTCGCCCCCGCGAGCGCCTTCGCCCACGCGGGATCGGCGGGCGCGCCCGCGCCCAGCTTGTCCAAATAAACGGCCTCCAGGGCGGCGCGCAGGTCCTTCAGGAATTGCGCGGGCTCGATACCTTCGTCGTAGACTTTCTTGAGCTCGCCCGCGAGCGCCTTCGGGTCGCGCGCGAGCAACGCCGTCGCCGCACCCAGAAGGAGATCGACGGGCACGAAGCCGAACATCTCGCGCACGGACTCGACGGTGACCTTCCCTTCGCTCGCCGAGCGGCACTGGTCGAGCAGGCTGATCGCGTCGCGCAGCGAGCCCTCGGCCGCGCGCGCGAGGAGCTGCAGCGCCTCGGGGTCGGCGGCGACCTTCTCCTTTTTCGCGATGCCCGCGAGGTGATCGGCGAGCGGCTCGGGCGCCACGGGGCGGAACTTGAAGCGCTGGCAGCGGGAGGCGATCGTCGCGGGGATCTTGTGCACCTCGGTCGTCGCGAGGATGAAGACCACGTGCGGCGGCGGCTCCTCGATCGTCTTCAAGAGGGCGTTGAACGCGGAGTTCGACAGCATGTGCGCTTCGTCGATGATGAAGACCTTGTAGCGGTCGCGCGCGGGAGCGAGGGCCACGGTCTCGATGATGACTTGGCGCACGTCGTCGACGCCGGTGTTGGACGCGGCGTCCATCTCCAGCACGTCGAGGCTCGACGAGGCCGCGATCTCGCGGCACGACACGCACTCGCCGCACGGTTCCGGCGTCGGCCCCTTCACGCAGTTGAGCGCCTTGGCCATGATGCGCGCGGTCGTGGTCTTGCCGCAGCCGCGCGGGCCCGTGAACAGGTACGCGGAATGAATGCGCTTGGACTCGAGCGCGCGGCGCAGGGTCTGCGAAACGGCGGGCTGGCCGACGAGCTCCTCGAAGCCCTGCGGGCGGTACTTGCGCGCGAGGACCTGGTGCGCGGGCGCTTCCTTTTCTTTGCTCAACCCCGGCCTCCGGGCCCCTCGAGGCTGATGGGCCCCGGACCGAACGAGATCACGTTGAGCAGGCCGCCGAGAATGGCGACGTTCTTCAGGAGCTGGATGCGGTCGCCGGCGCCGGTGTGGAAGATCCAAGTCACCGCGATGATGAAGAGCGAAAGCGCCGCCGCGCCCCAGCGCGTGCGGTAGCCGAGGATGAGCGAGACCGCGCCGAGCGCCTCGACCGCGGCCGCGGCCGCGCAGAAGAACGCGGCCGCCGGCATGCCGTGCTCCTTCATATATTGGACCGTGCCGTCGAAGTTCGTGATCTTGCCGAACGAGGCGGCGAGGAAGATGATCGCGAGGAACAGCCGGCCGACGAGGGACAGGACTTCGTCCGTTTTCACTGAGGCATCATACCAAAGGGCACGGACGCGGCGTCAACCGAAGGGCCCTACCATATCGCGTTCCCATGACTTATACTGAGTCATGGCCTCGCCCGCCCCTCTGCTTTTCTGCGCCCTGCTCGCGGCGGCACCCGGCGTTTCGCGCGCGGCCGGAGTCGGCGATCAGTCGCCGACGCTGTGGCAGGAACGCTATTTCTGGGACGCGCTGCTGCCCGCGCGCGACAAGCTCGCGCGCCAGCAGAGCGACCCGCAGATGGTGCCGGTCATGAACGCGATCGCCCTGCAGATCGCCCAGCAGGTCGCCAACCTCAACCAAATCGACCAGTACGTGAAGGCGCAGGGCGACAACTTGCGCTACGCTTACGCGCAGACCGATCCCCAGCCGAGCCTCGACACCATCCGCGACAATTTCCTGACGCTGACGACCGGCGCCGATCAGGTGCGCCAGAACCTCTACTACCTGACCGCGCGCCAGCGCATGGCCTCGTCGCAGGCGCTGCCCGATCCGGAGATGTACAAGGCCGGCCTGCTCATCCTCGGCCAGGTCCAGCAGCTCCAGCTCACGCTGAACACGCTCTACTACGACACCTTGGCCGCGCGCGGGGTCGTCTACCAGAACGCGTGGGCCAACGACAAGTTCTTCACCGCGAAGACCGAGAACCTCATGTTCAGCGTCGTGCGCGTGCAGGACTCGGTGTTCGCGGTCTACAACGCGGGCTACGAACTGACGATGCGCTGCCGGTGAACCGCCCCTCGAGCGCCGCGATGACTTCGGCCGACGCGTCGTACCAGCGCGTGTTCCAGGAATTCGAAAAGGAGCTGGGCGCGGGACGCGAGGAGCAGGCCCTGCGGCTCCTGGAAGAGGCGCGCCGGCGCGCTCTGCCGGCCGAAGAGGACGTCGTCGGCTGGCTCGGCCGCTATCAGCTCGCGCTCTACTTCGGCGAATTCGACGAGGCCGAACGCATCGGCGAGAAAATCCTGGACCGCACCCGACGCTTCGAGGACATCCAGCGGCTTCTGCCGCGTCTCATCCCCGCCGCCGACCTGTCCGCGCCGGGCCGGCACGCCCAGGACTATTTGACCCGCCTGCTTGACCGGCTCGACCTCTATCGACAGCGGCGCCCCGACTCCCCGTGGGGTCCCTACTTCTCCATCGGCATCGGTCACGCGCGGCGCCGCTCGCACGACGGCGATCTCAAGGACTTGGCGCGCACCGCCGGCCCGCGCTACGTCTGGATGCGCCGCGACCTCGGCAAGAACAAGCTGATCGCCGGAGACGTCGACGGCGCGCTGCGGGAGTTCGAGGCGGTGCGCGACTACTGTCGCCCGGGGGACTGGCTGGCGGAGTGCCACGTCGGCGAGGCGCGGCTTCTGCGCGGGGGACTGCGCGAGATGACGGCCGCCTTCGCGCGCGCCGAGGAACTCGCCCCCGCGCATAAGCGCGAAGAGATCCGGGCCTGGAAAGGCCAGATGCTCCTGTGGAGCGGACGCTACGCGCGGGCCCTGAGCGTCCTGTCCCGCGTGCCGGAGAGCTCTCCGTACGCGCTGTGCTGGAAGGGCGCCGCGCTGTACAAGCTCGGACGCAAGGCTCAGGCGCTGACGGTCCTCGACGCCACGCTGTCGCGCTCGCCCGACGATCTCGAGGCCCGGATCTGGCGCGGCGAGGTCTTGCTGAGCCTCGGCCGCCGCGACGAAGCCCGGCGCGACGTCGACGCCGCGATCGCCGTCGCCCCGCAAAGCGGCTACGCGCACGTGCTGCGCGCCTTGCTCCACCACGCGGACGCAAGAGCGGAGGAGATGCGGCGCGAATGCGAGCTGATCCGCCGCTCCTTTCCCGCCCCGCTCTCGGAGCTCTGGAGCCCCTCCGAGCCGCTTTCCGCCGCCGCGGTCGCGCTGCGCCGGCTGCTCGCGCTCAGCCGCGGCGTGCGCAGCTCCGACGGCGCCTTCGCGGCGGCTCTGTTCGCCCGCGCGAGGCGCGCTCCCGGCCGCCGCGCCTCGACCCCATGAGAATTTTCGCCCTGCTCCTCGCCGTCGCGGCCGCCGCGGCGCCCGCGCCGCCGCAGCGCGCGACCTTCGCGACCGACGACGGCTGGACGATCGCGGCCGACTACCGAGCGCCGCGCCGCGGCGGCTTCGTCGTGATCCTCGCGCACGGCGTCGGCTCCTCGAAGAGCGAGTGGTCGCAGCTTTCCGAAGCGCTCGCCAAGCGCGGGATCGGCACGCTCGCGCTGGATCTGCGCGGGCACGCGGACAGCCGCAAGAGCCCGCAGGGCGAGACCGGATACGAGAATTTCGACGCGAACGGCGAGTGGCCGAAGGCGGTCGGCGACCTCCTCGCCGCCGCGAAGTGGCTGAAAGGTCGGGGCGTCGCGGAGAACCGCATCGCGTTCGGCGGCGCGTCGATCGGCGCCAACCTCGCGGCGGCGGCCGCGCAGAAGAGCCGCTGCCGGACCTTCGTCGTGCTGCTCTCGCCCGGCGTCGAGTACCGCGGCGTCGCGCTCGACCTCCCCGCGTACGCGAAGATTCTCGTCGGAGCGTCCGCGCCCGACGCGTACGCCGACCAGTCCATGCGCCTCGCCGCGCAGGCGCCGAACGTGGAGACTTTCTCCGCCCCCGCGGGCCACGGCGTGCAGATGTTCGACGATCCGGCGACGCTCGAGCGCGTCGCGTCCTGGATCAAGAGCGCGGCGGACGCGAAGTCCCGGCCTTAAAGCGCCGCCAGCCTCTCGCGGAAGAGCTTCGGCGACGCGAGACGCTTCTCGGGATCGGGCTCGAGCGCGTCGTTGACGAGCGCATCCGCGCCGGGGGGCAGTTCCGGCATGAAGAGCGCGAGCCGCGTGTAGCCGCGCTCCCGGCGCTCTTTGAGACCGGACGCCGGCGCGAACGGCAGTTGGCCGCTGAGCATCCGGTACAAGATCACGCCGAGCGCGTAGACGTCGCTCTCCGCGCGCACCTGGCCGAGATAGGCCTCCGGCGCGAGATACTGCGGCGTGCCCATCACGCGCTGGGTCGTTTCGACGCGGAGCGCGTCCGCGGCCGCGGCGGCCGGCGGCGCGGCGGTCGCCGGCGCCGCGTGAGCGCGGGCGCCGAGGCGACGCGCGATCCCGAAGTCCATGACCTTCACTTGGCCCTGCGCGGTGATCATGATATTCGCGGGCTTGAGGTCGCGATGCACGACCCCGCGCGCGTGCGCGAACTCGAGCGCGGCGCAGACCGCGGAGAGTATCCCGCGCGTCTCGCGCACGCCGAGGCGGGTGTGCTCGCGCAGGAGCTCGTCGAGCGTGCGTCCGTCGACGAGCTCGAAGACGATGTAGTCCTCGCCGCCCTGCTCGATGATCGTGTGCACGTCCACGATGTTCGGATGGCGCAGGGCCGCGACCACCTTGGCTTCCTGCAGCAGCTGCGCGCGCGCCGCCGCGTCGACGGCGCCGCCCTCCCGGAGGCGCTTGATCGCGACGCGCCGGTCGAGCTTGCGGTCGATCGCCTCGTAGACGACGCCCATGCCCCCTTGGCCGAGCGGGCGCACGATCGCGTACGCGCCGTCGGGAAGGTTCAGGGCCGGCGCCGCGGGCGCGGCCATGCGCCGCCGCATCACGACGGAGAGGACGAACAGCGCCGCGACGACGGCGACCCCGATCATCGTGTAGTCGGGTCCCGACGGCCGCGCCGGCGCCGCGGGCGCCGCGGCTCCTTTCGGCTGGAGGTCGAGCCGGATGTTCCCCTTCCCCGTCGGAATGACCAACGTCGCCGGAGCGTCGAATCCTTGCTCGGCGCCGGCGGTCACGCCGAGACGCAAAAGCTGATCCACGTTCTTCTGCGCGCCGCCCTGCGCCGCGTCCGCGCCGCCGCTCTCCGTCGGAACGGAGGAGTCCGGATCGGCCGCGCGGGCCCCGGCCGCGGCGGCGACCGCGAGGAAGACGCTGAACGCGCACGCCCGCATCATAGGAGCGAGTATAGTGCGGCCCGCCCATTCGCGCAAGTCCGCCCATTGTCGAAGCTTCTTTTTCCAGTTATACTCGCTGACGATGAGCTTCTACTTATATGAGGGTAGTCAGACTTTAGGGCCCTTCGAGGCCGCCGACCTCGTGGGCCGGCCCGGCTTCACCGGCGAAAGCGTCGTCTGCGAGGCGGGCGCGACGAGCGCCGATGCCTGGCGACCCGCGTCGAACTTTCCCGAGTTCGCGGCCCTGCTGAAGCCGGCCGCCGCCGCGCCCGCGCCGGCCCTGACTCCCGCGCCGGCAGCCCCGGCCGCGTCGGCTCCCGCGGACAACGCGACGATCTCGGCCGGTCTCGACGCGCTCATCGACCCGCCGGCCGCGCAGCCGGCGCCTCAGCCGGCCGCGGCGGCCCCAGCACCCGTCGCAGCACCGGCCCAGCCCGTGCCCGCGCCCCAGCCGGCTGCGCAGCCCGCGCCGCAGGCGGCGCCTCAGCAGCTGCCTCAGCCGACCGCTCAGCCGACCACTCAGCCCCAGCCCGCGACGGTCGCGCAGGCCCCGGCTCCGGCGGTCAGCTTCAGCGTGGAAGTGCCGCCGCGCAAGCCGCTCAATCCTCCGCTCGAGCGCGACGCGGAAAAGAAAGCGCCTTGCCCGAAGTGTCTGCATCCCAATCCCGCCGGGTCGCGCTTCTGCAACCAGTGCGGCGTGCGCTTCGGCGCCGCGCCGGCGGCGGCGCCGGCCAAGCCCGGGGCTCCGGCGGCGGCGAAGCCCGCCGCGGCGCCGGCCAAGCCCGGCGCGCCCGCGCGCCCCGCCGTTCCGGGCGCGAAGCCCGCGGTCCCGGCCCCGAAACCGGCGGCTCCCGGCGCGCCGGCCGCGCGCCCCGCCCCCGGAGCTCCGGCGCCCGTCAAGAAACCCGCTCCGGCCGCCCCGGCGGCCGCGAAACCCGCGGCGCCGCTGAAGCCGGCCGGCCCGCCTGCGATTCCTTCGGTCACGGCCCCCCCCGACGTCGCCCCCGTCGTCTTGGAATCCCCGGCGGCCAAGCCCGAGTCGGAGAAGGTCAAGATTTTCGCGACCATCGTGCTCGTCTTCGCCGTCGGCGCCTACGCCGCGATGAGGATCATGCCTTTCCTGCGCGCGCGCTCCGAACCGGCGCATCCGCCGCAGCCGGCTCCGAAGCCGGCGCCCGTCGCCGTCTCCACGGCCGCGGCGACCGCCGTCTCCACGGCGCCCGCGACCGCAGCCGCTTCGGTCTCGACCGCCTCCGCATCGGGCGTCGCGATCTCCACGATCGCCGCCGCCGCGCCGGCGCCCGCGCCCGCTCCCGTGGCCGTGAGCACCTCGGCCGCGACGGCGCCGACGCCCGCGCCGAAGCCGCATCGCCGCAAGACCCCGCACGCGGCGCGCGCGAACAGCGTCAGCGCGTCGACGGCGGCCGCCACGTCTCCCGCCGCGGCGCCGGCCGCGGCACCCGCGACTCCCGCGACCGACGCTCCGACCGGCACGAGCGTGATGCCGGAGGATGCGCCGAAATCGGGCGCGGACGCCGCTCCCGCGACGCCGTCGATGGCTCCGCCCGCCGACGCGCCGGCGGCACCCGCCGGCGCAGAGGCTCCTCCAGGCGCGGATTCCTCGATGAGCGGTCCCGCGCCGGACTCGGGATCGACCGCGGCGCCGCCCGTGACTCCCGCCCCGGCCGCGCCGACGACGGAAAGCTCCGACGCGCCCGGGGCTCCCGCGGACCCGCCGAAGAACCCTTAGGGACTTAAGGCGCCGCGGCGCCGAGCACGCGCACAGACTCGGTCGCGGACGCTCGCGCGCCGCCCGTCGGCCGGAAGGCGACGCTCACCACGTGCGGCCCCGGCGTCGGCCGCCACCACGCGCGCGCCGCGCGCTCGGGCAGAACCTGTCCGTCGACCGACCACGTCCACGCGCCCGCGGCGTCCTCGGGCTCGGCGCTGAGCGGCACGGCCTGCGCGCCGGCGGGCGTGGCGGGATCGAGGCGCAGCACGTCGCCCGGCCGCGGGAAAGCGATGGAAAGACGCGCGCCGGCGGCCGGCGCTTTCGGCGTCGACGCGGCCGCGCAGGACCGCGTCGGCAATCGGTCGCGTCGGAACACCTCGCGCACCGAGCCGGCGCAGCCGGGCCCGGCGAGAAGGCCGCTGACGGGGTCGACGTCCGCTTCTCGAATTCCGGCCGGCGTCGCGAAAGGACGCGCGCCGTAGCGCCGCTCGAGCGCGAGCGCCGCGTCGCGCATGAGGGGTGCCGCGCCCGTGACGCCGGACACGCGGCGCATCGGAGTGCCGTCGAAATTCCCCGCCCAGACGGCGACGGTCCAGTCCGGCGTGTAGCCGACGGCCCAGTTGTCCTTGTAGTCCTTCGTCGTGCCGGTCTTCGCGGCGAACGGGAAGGGCAGGTTCAGCGGCGAGTCCGCGCCGAACGCCGGGGCGCGCGCGGAGTTGTCGGAGAGCACGCTCGTCACGAGATACGCGGCCTCGCGCGAAAGCACGCGGCGCGCGGGGCCGCGCGGATCGCCCTGCGACTCGCGCACCGGCTTCCAGACGCCGCCGCGCGCGAGGGCCGCGTAGGCGGCCGCGAGGTCGCGCAAGGTGACCTCTCCGTCGCCGAGAGCCAAGCCCGCGCCGTAGCGGTCGGCCGACAGGTCCAATGTCGTCAGGCCGAAGCGATGAAGAGCTTCCAGAAAATCCGGCACGCCGACTTTTTCCACGAGCCGAACCGCGGGCGCGTTGAACGAGCAGGCGAGCGCCTCGCGCAGGGACACGACGCCGTGGAACTGGCCGTCGTAGTTGCGCGGCGCGAAGCCGCCCCGCGCGAACGTCGGCGCGTCGTCGACGCGGTCCGACGGCGACATCCCGCGCTCGAACGCAAGACCATAGAGAAACGGCTTCAGCGCCGAGCCGGGCTGACGGCGCGCGCTCACGCCGTCGACCTGGCCTTGATGAGCCTCGTCGCGAAAGTCGCCTGAGCCCACCCAGGCGAGCGCGTCCCCGCTCGCGTTGTCGAGGACGATCACCGCGGCGTTCGTGACGTGGTAGGCGGCGAGCGTGCGCAGATGCGAGGCGACCAGGCCCTCGAGCTCCGCCTGCAGATCCGCGTCGAGCGTCGCGCGCACCGGCGCGCCGCCGGAACGCGCGAGCGCGCGGCGCGCGAAGTGCGGGGCGAGGTCCTCGCGCGAGGAGTCCGCGACGCGCTCCGGCTCGCGCAGCGCGGCGTCCTTCGTCGCCGCGTCGATCCAGCCCCACGACGCGAGGCGGCCGAGCACGACGCGCCGCCGCGTCTCGGCCGCGGCCGGCTCCTTGACCGGATCGCAGCGCGACGGACACTTCGGCAGGCCCGCGAGCAAGGCGGCCTCGCCGAGCGTGAGGTCCTTGGACGGAATGCCGAAATAGAGGCGCGACGCCGCCTCGATGCCGCGCGCGCCGCGGCCATACGGCGCGCGGTTCAGGTACGCCTCCAAAATCTCGCGCTTGCTCGCGCGGCGCTCCAGCTTCAGGGCGCGCCAGGCCTCCGCGAGCTTGCCCGCGAGCGTGCGCGGACGCGGCTCGAGCGCGCGCGCAAGCTGCTGGGTGATCGTCGAGCCGCCGGAGACCGCGCGTCCCGCGCGCGCGTCCTGCCACAGCGCGCGCGCGAGCGCCCGGACGTCGACGCCCGGGTGCTCGTAGAAACGGCGATCCTCCGCCGCGAGCGTCGCGACGACGGCCCACGGGCTCACCGCGTCCAAGGTCACCGGCAAGGAATACAAGTCCTCGGGCAGAGCCGTGCGCAGGACGCGGCCGTTGCGGTCGCGCACGTCGACGGACGGCGGCGGCGCCAGCGCCGGCTCGGCGGCGGCGGAAACGGCGAGAAGGAGCGCCAGCGCTCCCCTCACCTCGCGACCTCCACCTCGCCGGACGCGGTGCGGCCGAACACCTCGGGCTCGTACATCTGCTCCACCACGGCCGCCGGGACGTGGTACTTCCCCGGCGTCGTGGCCTGGATCAGGTACGACCAGCGGTGCTCGCCCGCGGTCAGCAGGTCGGCGAAAACCTGGATGCGGTCGTCGTAGCGCTCGGAGCGCGAGAACGTGCCCCAGTACTCGCCGCGTCCCGCCTCCTGCTCGAGCGCGCGCGCGTCCTCCTCGCCCTCGACGGCGAACGTCGGATCGACGATCTCCCAGCCCGCGGGCAGAGGATCCTCGAGCGCCACGAACGCGCGGTCCTGCTTCGTCTTCACGGTGAGCGTGACCACCGCGCGCTTGCCCGCCGTCAGCGCGCCGCCGCGCAGCGGCTTGACGGTGCGCTCGATCGAGAGGCCCTCGGACTCGGGCTTGTCGAAGGACGCCGGGGCGTAGGCCAGCACGAGATCGTAGTACAGACGCCCCACTCCTTCCTTCGCGAACGCCAGCCGCGCCGCGGAGGCGCCCGCGAACACCGCGTCGAGCGGCAAAGTCTTGCGCCGCGCTTCGAGCGTGCGGCCCGCGAAATGCTCGGTCCACAGCGCGGAACCATCGCCCTCGCGGCTCAAGGACGCCGTGAAATCCGGCGCGTCCTTCTCATAGCGCCGGTAGTAGTCCTGCAGCGCGCGCAGGGACTCCGCGTTCTCCTCCGTCGTGCGCCAGCGCCCTTTATTCTTGCGCTCTTCGACGAGCCAGCGCGCGGCCTTCTCGTCGCCGGGGAAGCCGCCGCGCGCCTCGAGGAACGCCTGCAGGACGACCGCCGTCGTGCGCGCGTCGGAGTCGTGGATCCACGGGTCGAACGCGTCCGACGGATTCTCGAAGTGGATCGTGCGCGGCGCGACCTTCGCCTGCGACATCAGCTGGTCGGAGAGGACCTTCGCCTCCGGCTCGCCCGCCGCCGCCGGCGCGGCCTTGAGCAGATAAGCGACCGCGAGATAAGGCAGCTGATCGCGGCGCTCGTAGAGCTTGCGGAAGTACGCGGGCTGCGGGTCGCCGTTCAAGCCGAGCGCGTAAACGGCGTACGCGCGCGCCGCGTAGTCGCTCGACGCCGCGTACGGATACGCCCAATCCTTCTGCTCGCCGCCGAGATACGACTTGAGCCACAGCGCGGCCTTGCGCAGGGACTCGTCGGGCACCGCGTAGCCCTCGCGGCGCGCGAGCGCCGCCGTCTCCAGAGCGTACGCCGTGAGCCACGGGTCCGGCGCCCACGGGTTCGGCCAGTAGCCGTAGCCGCCCGACGCGTGCTGGAACTCCGGCATGCGCAGCAGCTCTTTCTGCGCGGAAGCCTTGAGCTCGTCGAGCGTGCCCAGGCCGAACGTCGCGACCAAGTCCGCGCCGCCGATCACCGGCATCGCGCGCGAGAGCCGCTGCTCGAGGCAGCCGTACGGATACTCGAGCAGGTAGCGCGCGCCCTCCCGCAGGCCGGACAGCGCCGAGGGCGAGAACGCCGCCTCGACGGCGCCGACCCCCGGCGTCGCGTCGCTCGGCCGCGCGAGCCCCTCGACCACTGGCGTGCTCTCCACGACGCCCGACGTCGCCGAGCGCTCGAGCCGCTCCGGCGCGCTCACCGGCACCGTCCACGCGAGGCCGTCGCTCTCCGCGCCGGCCTTCGCCGCGAAGCGGAACTCGGCCTTGCCGATCCCGGTCGCGCGGCACTTCCACGTCGTCTCGATCGAGCGACCCGCCGGCACGAACACCTCGCGCGAGGCGGCGCCCTCGACGGCGACCGCGGTCCCTCCAAGCGCCAGCGCGACCGTCACCGTCGAGTCCTGCTTCGTGAAATTATGCACGACCACGCCGCCCTCGAACGCGTCTGCGACGCGCGCCAGGCGCGGCAGGCTCGGCCGCAAGGACAACGGCTTCGAGACCACGGCGCGCGACTGGCCGGAGCCGAAGCGGCGCGCGTCGGAGACCACCGCCATCAGGCGGAAGCGCGTGAGGCTGTCGGGCAATTTAAAGGAGGCCGACGCCCTCCCGTCCGCGCCGGTCTGCAAGGTCGGCCCCCAGAACGCGGTCGGCGAGAAATTCTGACGCAGGTCGACGCCGGGCAGGGGCGAGCCGCGACCGCCGCCTCCGCCGCGGTTCTTGCCCTTCTCGCCGTAGCTGCGCTGGCCGATGATCAGCGGCCGCGAGTCGGCGGAGGCCACGAGCAAAGGACGCGGACCGTAGAATTCGGAGAAGACGTCCGGCGTCTGGTAGCTCGTGAGGTTCAGCACGCCTTCGTCGACGGCGTACAAAGTCACCTCGGCGGCCGCGGGCTTGCCGTCCGCGTCGGTCACGCGCACCGACGCGGCGAGCTCGCCGCCGGGACGGTACTCGCCCTTGTCCGACGAGACCTCGACTTTCAGTTTGCGGCCGCCGGTATCGACGCTGAGCATCTTGTAGCCGAACTTCGCCTGCGGCTTGGCGAGGTCGAGGCCGTCGTCGTCGTACTCGGGCTTGCCCGAGCGGCCGCGCACGAGGGTCACGGAGACGAACACGTCGGGCACGGAGCGGTCCGTGATCGGCACGCGCACGACGGACGCGCCGCCCTTCAAGACCTGCGTCCAGCGCGACAGCACGCCCTCGCGCTCGACGGTGACCAGCGCGGTCGCTTTGTCGTACGGAGACTTCACGAGCAGGCGCGCGACGTCGCCGGGTTTATAAGACGCCTGGTCGGGGACGAGCTCGATCAAGTCCGTGTCCGAACGTTTCCACCACGCGTCGCCGGCGCCCGCGACGAGAAAGTTCAGGACCGTCTCGGCGGACCTTCCCTGCTCGTCCTGGCCCGCCGCCGAGAACTCGTATTCTCCGGGCTTGTCCGGCGTGATCGTCCAAGTCCACGTCGACGGCGACGCGGCGAACGTCCCGCTCGAGACCACGGTCTCGCGCTGCTCGCTGACCCACTCGAGGCGACCGGCCACGCCGGCGCGCTGGATGCTCAGCCACTCGCGCCGGCGCAGGCTCCACGCCGCGCCTATCCCGTCGGCGCGCTTGCCGTCCGGGCGCACCGCGACCACGTCCGCGGACATCGGCTCCCCGATCTCCACGAAGGACTTCTCGGACTTTATGCCGAGATACAGGTTCGCGCTGTGCACGACGCCGGACGCGCGCGCGAACAGGCGCTGGCGCTCGGGGCTCGTGACCGACGCCTCGAAGATCGCGTCGAACGGCCCGTGCGCGTCGCTCATGTCGAGCGTCGCCTCGGCCTTCGCGCGTCCTTGCGCGTCGAGCACGGTCTGCGCGGAGTCGAGCAGGCGCCCGGTCTCCGCGGTGCGCTTGCGCCACGCGGGCTCGAACGAGAAGCCGGGCCAGCCCGGCGGCGCGTAGGAGGACGGCTCGAGGCGCAGGGACCACTCGGCCTTCTCGCCGGACATCGGCGCGCCGAACAGCCACCAGCCCTCGATCGACGCTTGAAAATCGTCGCCGGCCAGCCAGGACGTCGTCGAGGGAATCGCCTTGACCTCGAACGCGGCCGGCTTGAACGCCTCGACGCGGAACGTCTCGCTCAGATTGACGCGCGTCTCGCGCGCGGCGCGGTCGGACACCGCGTCGCCGCCGTCTTCGCCGCCGCCGTCGCCCTCGGTCTCCTCGCCGTCGCCGTCCGCGGGGACCGCCCGTACGACGTCGGATTTTGCCGGCCCCGGCTCGCGCAGAGTCACGCGCCAGTGGCCCGTCGCCGCGGTCTCGGGCAGCGCGAACGAGCGGTCGAGCGAGGAGAAATCGGAGAGCGTCGACGTCGCCTTGAGCACCTCGGCGCCGCGCGCGTCGACGACGCGCAGCTCGAGCGTGCGCGGATCGCCCTCGCCGAGCCGCGCCCAGTCCCCGTCCTTGAGACGCCGCACGAGCGCCTTGAGGTGGACCGTCTCCCCGGCGCGATACACGCCGCGCTCGGTGAACAAAGCGCCCGCGTAGGTCGCGGGACGCGGGTTCCAATCGGAGGGCAGGTCGAAGCGCCACGGCTCGAGCTCGCCGTGCCAGTCGAGCGCGAGCACGGCCGTGCCTTTCGCGTCCTTGGCGAACGCCCACAGGTTCGGCCGCGTCCACTTCTTCCAGTCGGTGATCCCGAGACCGAGCAGGCCGGGCGCGTCGGCGAGGCCTTCCTTGTCGGTTTTGCCCTTCCAGAGCACCTTGTTCTCGTCGTCGCGCAGCTCGACGGGGACGCCGGCGGCGGGGCTCCCGTCCTTGAGCCGCGTCGCCCACACCAAGGTGGAGTCCGGCGAACTGCGCAGGTTCAGGCCCACGCGCGTCACGTCGAGGACCGCCTTCTGCACGCAGCCCGGACCCGTGATGTCGACCGCGGCGAATCCGCCCGCGCGCGAAGGCGACGCTCCGGCAAAGACGGGCCCGAGATCGACGAAGGTCCGCAAGGCGCGGTTGCGCGGCAGGCCGACGTCCCAGGTTTTCACAGGGGCGTCCATCTCCAGCGTCTTGTCGCAGCCCCACTCGACGCCGCGATAAAAAGGAATGAAGTCGTCGTCCGCGATCAGCTTCTTGCGCAGCTCCGCCGTGGGCACGTTGACGGCCACGACGGGCTCCCGCGCGGGCAGGCCCTGCTCGAGCACGCCGAAGCCGCGCGGCATCTCGAGGCGCGGGCAGATCCCGTCGTTGCCGAACGGAAGGCGGACCTCGCGGCCGAGCGCCTGGCCGAACGCGTCGCGCAGTCCGGAGGAGAACACGAGAGCGAACTCGCCGTCCGGCGGAAGGCCGGGGTCCGCGAAGCCGAACTTCACGACCCCGTTCGCCTGGTCCGCGCTTCCCATGGACTCCAGGTCGACGCCGTCCTTGGCGAACGTCAGCGACGAGCCTTCGATGCGCATATTCGCGAGCAAATCGCCGGCGCGCACCGGGTTCGACAGCGACAACTCATAGTTGCGCGGCAGGCAGGCGCGTCCCGGACCCTCGACGGCGGCGAAGGTCGACGGCGAGCGGAAGCGCACGACGCGCTCCGCCGCGAACCCGAGGTCGCCGGTCGCGGCCTTCAGGCCCGCCTTCAGCACGAGGCGATAGCTGCGGTCCAGGCTCAGCGGCGCCGCGGGCTTGAGCGCGATCACGGTCCACGTGCTCGGCACGGCGTCGCCGAACGACCACGGCCAGACCGCCTTGATCTCCTCGGGCGTCGCGCGTCGCGCGCCGACCGGCACGGCGCGCTCCTTCTGCGTTCCTTCGGTCTCCAAGAGGCTGATCGCGTCGCGCGCGCGGCGCGGATCCATGGGCAGGTCGAAATGCAGGAACAAGATGGCGCTGGGCGCGATCCAGCGCTCCTCGTCCTTCGGCCGGCTGTCGACGAGCTGCGGGCGGCGCGTCTCGAACGTCCACGAATAGCCGCGCGCGAGCGCGCGGCCGGTGACGGCGGAGCGCGTGCCCGCGGGGATCTCGACGCGAAACGCGGAGGCGCTGGGAAGCGGCTCGTCGGGCTCGAAGGCGAGGACCTGGGTTCCGCGCCAGCGGCAGCGGCCGGCGACGCGCGGGCTGAGCTTCATCGGGCAGTCCTTGCCCATGTCCGCGGGCGAGCTGAGCGCGACCATCGGCTGGTCGAAGGTCGCGACGATCGCGTCGGGCGGCGCCGGCGTTTGCGCGGGACCCGCGGGCGTCGCCGCCAGGACGGCCAGGTCCGGCGCGGCGGCGCGCGCGGCCGGCGCGCAGAAAATCAGGAAGGAAACGAGGGAGAGGGCGGTCATGACGGGAGTTACTCCTTGGGCGCTCGGGACCTTACTTGCCGGGGGGACGACGCGAGGCGATCAGCGCGCGCACGCGCGCGGAGAAAGCCTCGTCCTGGGACAGCGCCCGCAGGAACGCGTCCTGCGGGATCGCGAGAATCATGGCGCCGGGCTCGCCCGCTTTCACGGTCGCGCCGCTGACCGTCGATTCGATGATCGAGGCCTCGCCGAACGCCTCGCCGGGACCGAGCGAGGCCAACGTCGCGGCGGGTCCCGCCGCGGTCTTGCCCACGACGAGCGCCGCTCCCGTCGCGACGACATGCAGGGCGTCGACGGTCGAGCCCTTGAAGAGGATGGTCTGCCCGGCCTTGAACTGCTTGAGCTCGGCCGCGGCGCAGAGCGTCTCCAACGATTCCGCCGAGAGGCCGGCGAACAGCGGCGCCTGCGTCTGGAGGAAGGTGAGGGCGTCCACGCCGGAATCATAGCCCGCGCGGAGCTTTCGCACAAGGCCCACCCCTTTGATACACTTTTCGGCGTGACCGACCCCGGCCGACTGTTCATGTTCGGCGTGTACGGCCTGAAGCCTACGCGGGAGACCGTCTCTCTGTTCAAGACGACGGGAGCGACGGGCGTCCTGCTCCTCGCGCGCAACATCGAGACCCCGGCGCAGACGAAGGCCTACTGCGCCGAGCTCGAGCAGCGGCTCGGGCGCCCGCTGCTCTTCGCGGTCGACCACGAGGGCGGCTGGGTCCTGCGCTTCAAGTCCGGCGTGACCGCGTTTCCGGGCAACGCCGCGCTCGGACGCGCGCGCGATCCGAAGCTCGCTTACGCCGTCGGGCGGCAGATGGCGCGCGAGCTGGCGCCGCTCGGCATCGGCATGAACCTGGCCCCCGTTCTCGACGTGGCGACCGACGTCTACAATCCCGGCATCGGCATCAGGTCCTTCGGACCTGATCCGAAGCTCGCGGGCCGTCTCGGCGCCGCGTTCACGCGCGGGCTGCAGGACCACGGCGTCTCGGCGTGCGCGAAGCACTTCCCGGGCAAGGGCGCGGCGACCGTCGACGCGCACGTGGACCTGCCGACGATCCGCCTGCCGCGCGCGGCGTTCAAGCGCACTCACCTGGCCCCCTTCCGCGCCGCGGCCGCGGCGGGCGTCGACGCGATCATGACCTCGCACGTGCGTTTCCCGGCGTTCGACTCGGTCCCGGCCACTTTTTCGTCGAAGATCGTGCGCGGCGTCCTGCGCACGCAGTTCGGCTTCGACGGTCTCGTCGTGAGCGACGACTTGTGCATGGGCGCGATCACGAAGCGCTGGCCCGTCGCCGAGGCCACGCTCAAGTGCCTCGACGCGGGCCACGACGTGCTCATGATCGCGCACGACGTCCAGGGCATGCGCGACGCCGTCGAGCTGCTGCGCGAGGCCGGCGCCGACGAGAGCGCGCTCGCCGCCGCCGACGCGCGCATCCAAAAACTCCTCGGCCGCCGCCGCGCCGACCGCCGCCCCGACGCGGCCGAGGGCGAGAAACTTTCGCGCGCGATCGCGCAAAAAGCCGTCGTCGTCGCGCGGCGCGGGACTTTGCGCCCGCCGATCCCCGCCGACGAGGACACGCTCGTGATCGCGCCGGATTTCGCGGAAGTGCGCGAGCGCTTCACCTTCGAGGGCGGCCCCGCGGGGCCCGAGGCTCTGATTCGCCGGCTCGCGCGCGGCGCGAAGTTCGCGCGCGCGCCGGTCGAGAGCGTCGAGCTCGGCGCGCTCTGCGCCGCCGTCGCCCGCGCCGCGCGCGTGGTCTTCCTCTGCTTCGAGGCGCGCCGCTTCCCCGGCCAGGCCGCCGCGCTGAAGCTGCTCGCGCGGACGGCCGCGGCCAAGACCGTCGCCGTGCTGATCCGTTCCTCGCGGGACCTCGACCTCTGCCCCCGCGCGATGACCGTCGTCGACGCCGCCGGCTACCGCCTCGTCAGCCTCGAGGCGGCGCTGGGCCGCGTCCTGGAGAAAAACCGATGATCGCCTTGCTCACGCTGTGCGCCGCCCTCGCCTCCGCGCAGTCGCCCTCCTCCGCCGTCTCCACGCAGGGCGGCGCCGTGCCGAGCGTCGCCGAGCTCAAGGAGAGGCTCTTGAGCGCGACGGACGACGCCGTGCGCGCGAAAGCCCTCGACGATATGAGGCGCACCGCGCCCATCACCGCGCAGGACGTCGGCGCGCTCTACGACCTCTTCTCCCGCTTTCCCAATCCCGAATTGCGCAAGGCCGTGATGGAGTCGCTCGCACTCATCCCGCGCGACAGCCCGCAGCTCGAGCCGATCTTCGTGACCTACATCCGCCAGCCCGAGCCCGCGTCCCAGCTCTTCGGCATCAACGGCGCCTATCGTCTGCGCGCGCGCCAGGCCCTGCCGCTGATCCGCAAGATCGCCGAGCAGAAGCTCGACGCGAACTCGACGACCGGCATGCTGCGCGACCGTCTCGCGTGGAACGCGCAGTACGAGGCTTTGTCCGCGCTCGCGCAGTGGGAGGGCGAGAAGGCGCTGCCGCTGCTGCGCAAGCAGGCCGATCAAAGCCCGCAGGTCGGCTACCTGCTCGGCCTGTTTTTCTGGCGCGAGACCTTGCCCGACCTGCCGAAGTGGGTCCGCAACCCGGACCCGACGTCCCAGCAGAAGGCGCTCGAGGCCGCGTCCGCGAAGATCGATCCCGCCGAGGCGCGGCTCACCTACGCGCCGATGCTCGCGATGCTGCGCGACGCGACGCTCGACACCGAGCTGCGCCACAAACTCGCCCTGAAGGTGGGCCTCATCTCGACGGACGACGAGGTCGACGCGCTGATCAAGGAGCACGACGCCGCGCCCGACGAGACCTCGCGCGAGGTCTGGGCGACCGCGGTGTTCGTCTCGCGCAGTCCGCACGCGGTCCCGCTGCTGGTTCGCTACGCGAAGGAAGGGCCGAAGCAGAGCTTCCGCGACGGCGCCCGCGCGGAGCTCGTTGAGCTGCTCGGCGAGGCCAAAACCGAGGACCTCCTCGGCGATAAAAAAGACGTTAAAAAATAAGGATTATCGAGCCTCCGGCCGCGTGGACGCCCGTCCTCGGGAAATGCTAATCTGACGCGATGGCGTCCCCCCTCATTTTTTGGGTTCCGCTCGTCCTTTGCGCCGGACTTCTCGCCGCGCTCGGCGCCGTCCTGCGCAGGCTTTACGCGCTCGAACTCTCGGGGCCTTCGGCGGCGCCGGTGGCCGCGGAAGGGTGGAGCAAGCTCGACGAGCTGCTCTCGATGCTCCTCTCCCTGCAGGAGCAGGGCGTCTCCTACTCCGGCGCGGTCTCGTCGGAGAATTTCGGACGCGCGGTGCTGGACTGCGCGTGCCGGCTTATGAAGTGCGACCGCGGCTCGGTGATGATGTGGGACGCGAAGGACGGCTGCCTCAAGGTCGTCGCGGCGCGCGGGACCCCCGCGGGCGACAAATCGCCGCGGCTTTTCCTCAAGCCCGGGGAGGGCGTCGCGGGCAAGGCCTTCGCGTCGGCGCAGGCGCTGTTCATCGCCGACCCCGCGGCCGACCCGCGCTACGTGGCGCGCGAGAAGGGAGACGTCGAGCCCTTCGTGTCCTTGCCGCTGATCGTCAAGGGCAAGCCCGTCGGCGTGCTCAACCTCCACGCGAAGAGCGGCGCCGAGCCTTTCAACGACTACAACGTGAAGTTCCTCGGCGTGCTCGCCGGGGAGGCGTCGGCGATGCTCCACAACATGGATTTGTTCGACAGTCTGCAGACGTACTACGAGGAGATGGTGCGCGCCCTCTCCCGCGCCGTCGACGCGAAGGACGCGCGCGCGCCCGGCCGCGCCGAGCGCACGTTGACGCTCGCGCGCGCGCTCAGCTCCGAGCTCGGCCTGCCCGAGACGATCGCCCACCACGTCGAGCACGCGGCGCTCCTGCACGACGTGGGCAAGATCGGCGTCGACGAGGCGATTCTGCGCAAGCCCGGCGCGCTGACGCCTCAGGAGTACGAGGAGGTCAAGCGCCACCCGGTGATCGGCCACGACATTCTCTCCTCCGTGCGCTACCTCGGCCCCGCGACGCAGATGGTGCTCTATCATCAGGAGCGCTGGGACGGAGGCGGCTACCCCGAGGGACTCAAAGGCGAGGAGATTCCGGTGGGCGCACGCATCGTCGCGATATTAGACGCGTGGGACGCGATGAACTCCGACCGCCCCTACCGCAAGGCGCTGGGCCGCGACGCGGCGCTCGCCGAGCTCAAGGCCGGCGCCGGAAAGCAGTTCGACCCGAAGGCCGTCGAGGCGTTCCTCAAGATCGAGGCGCGCCTGCACGACGCCCCGGAGTCCGCCTGATGCTCTACGTGGTGCCGACTCCGATCGGGAACCTCGAGGACATGACCGCGCGCGCTCTGCGCGCGCTCCAGGAAAGCGCCGTCGTGTTCTGCGAGGACACGCGGCGCACGCGGACCTTGATGTCGCACTTCGGCCTGGCCAAGCCGCTCGAGCGCTACGACGAGAACGACGAGCGCTCCGTCGAAAAGGTCCTCGAGCGCCTGCGCCGCGGCGAGAGCGTCGCGCTCGTCTCCGACGGCGGCTCGCCGTGCGTGAGCGACCCCGGCCGCCGCGCGGTGGCGCGCGCGCGCCGCGAGGGCTTGCCCGTGACCGCCCTGCCCGGACCTTCGGCCGCGGTGACCGCCGTCGCCGGCTCGGGGCTGCCCGGTGATTCGTACATCTTCCTCGGCTTCCTGCCGCGCTCGGGCGGCAAGCGCCGCCGCGCGCTCGAGGAAGCGAAGGCGCTCGGCCGCACGATGGTCGTCTACGAGTCGCCGTTTCGCGTCCTCGAACTGCTCGACGACGCGCTCGCCGCGCTCGGCCCCGACGCGCAGTGCGTCGCCGCGCGCGAGCTGACGAAGATCCACGAAGAATGGCTGCGCGGCACGATCGCGTCGGTCAAAGAGGCGCTCGCCGCGAAGCCCCAGATCCTCGGCGAATTCGCCGTATTGTTCCACCCGGACCCGGAGCCCGCCCATGCCTGAGACCCTGAAGACCGCCGCCGACGGAAAACTCTCCGACGCCGACGCCGCGAAAGCCGGCGCCGCCGCGAAGTCCTGCCGCATCGTCGCTTTTCCCACCGAAACCGCCTACGCGCTGGGCTCCACCGGCCTCATCAAGGCCGCGACGCGGCGCCTGCTGCAGGTAAAGGAACGCTCGACGTTGAAGCCGCTCGCGGTGATGGTCGCGTCCGTCGAGGACGCGAAGAAGTGGGTCGAGTGGACGCCGCTCGCCGAGCGCCTGGCCGCGAAGCTGTGGCCCGGTCCCGTGCTGCTCCTCTTGAAGCCCACCGCGCAGGGCCGCCTGCTCACCTTCCCCGAGTACCCGAACGTCGCGATCCGCGTGCCGTCCCATGCCGGCGCGCGCGCGATCCTCGCCGCGTCCGGCGTGCCCTGGGTGTACACGAGCGCCAACAAGTCCGGCGCGCCGGCGCTCCTCGACGGCGCCGGCGTGTCCGCGGCGCTCGGCGCCGAGATCGACTTCCTCGTCGACGGCGGCAAGGCCGGCGCCGGGGACCCGACGATCGTCGACGCGACCGGCGACGCTCCGCGCGTGACGAAGGTCGGCGTCGTCGCGGCGGAGAAAGTCTTGGAGGCCGCGGCCGCGTGAGCAAGGCCCCCGCGCGCCGTTTCCTGTTCGTCTGCACCGGCAACATCTGCCGGTCGCCGATCGCGCAGTACCTCCTCGAGCGCCGCGCGCGCGAGGCGGGACTGCCGTGGAGCGCCGCGTCCGCCGGCGTCGCGGCCGAGGTCGGCTGCGGCATGGAGCCCGGCGCGGTGCACGCGCTCGCGACGCGCGGCATCACCGGAGTGCGCCACTCCGGCCGCCAGCTCGACGCCGCGATGCTGGCCGAGGCCGACCAAGTGTACGCGCTCACGCGCGCGCACCGCGCGCGCATCGTCGCGGCCTTTCCCGCGCACGCGGCGAAGGTCGCCGTCCTGCGCGAGGCCGCCGGCCTGCCCGATCCCGACGTCGACGATCCGTACGGTTTTCCCGACGCCGTCTACGAGGACTGCGCCTCGCGCATCGAGGAAGCGCTCGACATTCTGATCCGGAGGAGCTCCCATGCCGAACATTCTCGCTGAGCAGGACCCCGAACTCTACGCCGCGATGGCCGCCGAGGCGCGCCGCCAGTCCGACAACCTGGAGCTGATCGCCTCCGAGAACTACGCGTCCGCGGCCGTGCTCGAGGCGCAGGGCTCCCTGCTGACCAACAAGTACGCCGAGGGCTACCCGGGCAAGCGCTACTACGGCGGCTGCGAGTTCGTCGACAAGGCCGAGACGCTCGCGATCGAGCGCGCGAAGAAGATCTTCGGCGCCGAGCACGTCAACGTCCAGCCGCACTCCGGCTCGCAGGCGAACATGGCGATGTACCTTTCCGTCCTGAAGCCCGGGGATACGGTGATGGGACTCAACCTAGCCCACGGCGGCCATTTGTCGCACGGCCATCCGATGAACTTCTCCGGGAAGTACTACAAAATCGTGCCGATCGACGTCCGCAAAGACGACGAACTGATCGACTACGACAAGGCTGCGGCCGATGCGCGCGCGCATCGGCCGCGACTTATCTTCATGGGCGCGTCGAACTACTCGCGCGTGATCGACTGGGCGCGGCTCAAAAAACTCGCCGACGAGGTCGGCGCGCTGTTCGCGGCCGACATCGCGCATTACGCGGGCCTGATCGCCGCCGGCGTTTATCCGTCGCCGGTGGCGCTCGCCGACTTCACGACGACGACCACGCACAAGACCTTGCGCGGCCCGCGCGGCGGCATGGTGCTGTGCAAAACCGCGCACGCGGCCGCGCTCGACAAGGCCGTCTTCCCCGGCGAGCAGGGCGGGCCGCTCATGCACGTGATCGCGGCCAAGGCCGTCTGCTTCGGCGAGGCGCTCAAGCCCGAATTCAAGCAGTACCAGACCCAGGTCATCGCGAACGCGCGGCGGCTCGCGAAGGGGCTGACCGACCGGGGCTTGCGCATCGTCGCGGGCGGCACGGACTGCCACCTGTTCTCCGTCGACCTGCGCGCGAAGCACGCGACGGGCAAGGAGGCCGAGGAGGCGCTCGACAAGGCCGGCATCACGGTCAACAAGAACGCGATCCCCTACGACCCGCAGAAGCCGTTCATCGCCTCCGGCGTGCGCATCGGCACCCCCGCGGTCACCACGCGCGGCATGAAGGAGGGCGAAATGGACCAGATCGCGGCCTTGATCGACGAGGCGCTCGCCGCGCGCGCCGACGACGCCGCGCTCAAGCGCGTGAAGGAAGCCGTCACCGGTCTCTGCCGCCGCTTCCCGATCTATCCCGAGCTCATGCGCGAGATGCTGACGAATGTCGAATGAAACGGGGCGTCATATGGGAGGCCCGCTCGCGGATGTTGTGTAAAAAGGAAAGTCATCCGACGCGGAGCGTCGGATGATCGCTCAAATCCTCCTCGCCGACGACAACGCGGACATCGCCGCGTTGATCTCCGATTATCTGAGCGGCAAGGGCCACCGGCTGATCGTGGTCTCGGACGGCGTCGCGCTCGCGCAGAAAGCGGCCGAGCACATTCCGCACCTGATCATCACCGACATCAAAATGCCCGGGTCCTACGGCTCCTCGGTCTATCAGGTCCTGCAGAAGGACACGCGCACCGACAAGATCCCGATCATCTTCATGTCCGCGCACGAGAAGGACAAGCTCTCGTCCTTGCTGCCCCAGGACCCGAAGACCCGCTTTTTGCGCAAGCCGGTGGACCTCAAGGACCTGGACGCCGCGATCGCCGCGCTGCTGCCGCTGGGAGGCTACGTCCCGTGAAGAATTTTTCCAATAAACGTCCTCGGGCGAAGGTCGGAGTGATCGGCGGCAGCGGCCTGTACTCGTCCGACGCGATCAAGGGCGCGCGCGAGCTCACGCTCAAGACGCCGTTCGGCGCGCACTCCGGGCCGATCGTCGTCGGCGAACTCGAGGGCGTGCCCTGCGCGTTCCTCCCGCGCCACGGCCGCGGCCACGTGGTCACGCCGACGGAGATCAACCAGCGCGCGAACATCTGGGCGTTGAAGTCTCTCGGCGTCGAGCGCGTGCTCGCGTTCAGCGCGGTCGGCTCCCTCAAGGAGGAGCTGCCGCCGCGGACCTTCGTCTTTCCCGACCAGCTCGTCGACCGGACCAAGAACCGCGTGCAGACATACTTTGGGAACGGTTTAGTGGCCCACATCGCGTTCAATCCTCCGTTCGCGCCCGAGCAGAACCGGATCGTGTACGAGTGCGCCAAAGAGCTGGGAATCGCGTCCGTGCTCGGCGGGGTTTATTGCTGCATGGAAGGTCCGGCCTTCTCGACGAAAGCCGAGTCCGAGATGCACCGCTCCTTCGGCTGGTCGCTGATCGGCATGACCGCCGCGCCCGAGGCGAAGCTCGCGCGCGAGGCCGAGCTCGTCTACTCGCAGGCCTGCATGGTCACCGATTACGACTGCTGGAAGGAAGGCGAGGAGGTGCACACCGAGATGGTCGTCGCCAACCTCCGCGCGAACTCGGCGAACGCGCAGAGGCTGATGCGCCTCGCGGTGCCCCGCATCGCCTCCGCGCCTCTGGAGCCCGCATTCTCCTCCGCGCTCAAGGGCGCGCTGTTCACGGATCCGAAGCACCGCAATAAGGCGACGCTCAAGAAGCTCGAAGTCCTGGTGAAAAAATATGTCTAGCCGAAGCCGGCGCTTTGTCGAACGCCTCATCGAGACCGCCGTGCAGGCGCAGAAGCGCGCCTACTGCCCCTACTCGCGCTACCCCGTCGGCGCGGCCGTGCTGACCGCGTCGGGGCGCGTGTTCGCGGGCTGCAACGTCGAGAACGCGTCGTACGGGCTGTCGATGTGCGCCGAGCGCGTCGCCGTCTATCACTCGATCAGCGGCGGCCACGACTCGATCGCGGCGGTCGCGGTCGTCGGCGCGGCGGCCAAGCCCTGCGGCGCCTGCCGCCAGGTGATGATCGAGTTCAGCGACAAGGACACCGAGCTCTACCTCGTCGACCTGGATCCGACGACCGGTCGGCGTCATATCCTCAAGACGAGCGTCTTCAAGATGCTGCCGATGGCCTTCGACCCGCTCGCGTCGGGGCTGCTGCCGAAAAATCCGCGCAACCTGCTCAAGCGCAAGACGTCCGGCTCCGGCCGGACGAAAACGACGCGCGCTCGCTCACGCCCACGGAGGAAATGATGGACACCCAGCAAATCCGCGAAGTTCTCGATTGGATGAAGAAGACCGACGTCGTCGAGCTCGCCTACAAAAAGGCGGGCAAGGGCTTCGCGCTCTCGACGACGGAGGCCCCGCCGGTCATTCCCGGCGCGGGGCTTCCGCCGAGCCGCTACGTGCCCGTGGCCTCGGAGTCCGTCGGCATCTTCCAGTGGTCCGAGCCGGGCAAGGCGCGCCGCGCCGACGAGGGCGCGCCCGTCTCCGAGGGCGACGTTCTCGCGATCGTCGTTTCGGGCTCGGGCAAGTTCGCGCCGGTCAAGGCGCCGTGCGCGGGACGCGTCGCGAAGTGCTTCGCCGACGCGGGCCAGGCGGTCGAGTACGGTCGCCCGCTGTTCCTGATCGAGCCGCGCGGCTAGGGAGAGCACGACCAAAATGGCCGCCGCGCAGATTCTGTGCACGAAGTGCGGAGCCGCCGCGGCGGCTCCGGCGCCCGCGTGCGCGAAATGCGGCGGCCCCAACGCCCGGGTCTGCGGAGCGTGCGGGACGCAGAATTCCGTCGCGAAGAACTTCTGCGACAAGTGCGGGCAGTCGCTCGCCTCTCTCGGGACGATCGCGCCCCCGCCGGCCGCGCGGCCCCTCGACGTTCCGCCCGCGGACATCCCGTCGACCGCGGTGTTTCGTCTGCCGACGCCCGGCGAGGCCCTGGGCCTGCCGCCGGCGGGCTCGGCCCTCCCGCCGGCGGCGCCCCCGCCGGGAGCGGCGCCGACTGGCGCGCGTCCTCCGGCCGCGCCGAAGGCCGCGGCCGCGCCGCCGCTCGACGATCTCTGGAATCCGGAAAAGCCGCCGACGGCGGCGCCGACGCCGCCCGCGCCGCCCCCGCCGACGGGCCTCGCGAAGCTGAAGCCCGTCCTGAACGTCGCCGCGGCGCTGCTCGGCATCGCGCTCGCGGGCTTCGGAATCTGGCGCTGGCAGGTTTCGCAGCGCCCCGACGTCGTCGTGCCCCGGCTCGCCGCTCAATACCTGGAAGCCCTGCGCACCCAGGACTACGCGCGCGCCTACGGCATGTTCTCCGCGCAGGCGCGCGCGAGCTGCACGCTCGACGAGTTCCGCGCGATCCGCGACACGACGGCCTGGACCTGGTCCGACCTGCGCATCGTCCACGAGGAGCCGGGCGCGATCCTCCTCGAGTACGAGTACACGTTGCAGACGCCGGGCGCGGCTCCGCGCACCGACCACGTCCTCTTCACGCAGGAGGGCGACAATTGGACGCGCCCCTACAACTGGGTGCTCATGCGCAAGGTCGAGGAGGCGTTCGAGCGCGGCGACGCGGACCGCGGCCTTCTTCTCGCGCAGTCCGCGGCCACGATCAATCCGCGCGACCCGATGGCCTGGGGCTACTTGTGCGAGGCGGCTTACTACCGCAAGTCCCCGGCCGACGCGGAGGTCCGCTGCGTGCGCGCTCTCGACCTGGCGCAGATCTACCCGTCGAACCTGACGCTCAAGAGCGTCTACCATCTGCACGCGATCCTGGCCGACACGTACAACCACGCGCTGAACCAGCCCAAAAAGGCGCTCGACGAGTTCAGCGAGATGCTCGCGTTCCCGAACATCTCGCCGGAGGACCAGTGCCAGATTCTACTCGCGCGCGCGCAGACCTATCGCCAGCTCAGCCGTCCGGGAGAGGCGCTCAACGACATCAACCGCGGCGCGCAGCTGTGCACGAACCCGCAGGACCTGAGTTTCATCCAGAATATGCGCGACGCCCTGCGCGTCCCCGCTCAGTAACGGAGGAATCATGTTCAAGAAAATCCTGATCGCCAACCGCTCCGAAATCGCCGTGCGCGTGATCCGCGCCGCGCGCGAGATGGGCATCAAGACCGTCGCGGTCTACTCCGACGCCGACCGCGAGTCGCGCCACGTCGCGATGGCCGACGAATCGGTCTGCATCGGACCGGGTCCGTCGAAACTTTCGTACTTGGATCAGGAGGCGGTGCTGACCGCCGCGAAGATCACCGGCGCCGACGCCCTTCATCCCGGGTACGGCTTCCTTTCCGAAAACGCCGACTTCTCCGAGCTGTGCGGCAAGCGCGGCATCGTCTTCATCGGCCCGCCGCCGGAGGCGAGCCGCAAGCTCGGCTTCAAGAGCGCGGGCAAAGCCGTAGCACTGGCGGCGAACGTGCCGTGCGTGCCCGGCACGAAGGGCGATATCGAAACCGTCGATCCCAAAGAAATCGCGGAGATCGGCTACCCCGTCCTCATCAAGGCGTCCGCCGGCGGCGGCGGCAAGGGCATGCGCGTCGTGCGCGGCCCCGAGGAGCTCAAGTCCCAGCTCGAGGCCGCGGCGACCGAGGCGAAGGCCGCGTTCGGCGACGGCTCGGTCTTCATCGAAAAATTGCTGGAACGCCCCCGCCACGTCGAGATCCAGATCTGCGCCGACAAGCACGGCAACGTGGTCGCCTTCCCGGAGCGCGACTGCACGGTCCAACGCCGCCACCAGAAGCTCGTGGAGGAGTCTCCGTCTCCGGCGCTCACGCCGGAGATTCGCCGCGACATGCAGCAGGCGGCGATCCGCCTGGCGAAGGCGGCCGGCTACCAGAACGTCGGCACGGTCGAGTTCCTCTTTCAGGACGGCAAGTTCTACTTCATCGAGGTCAACGCGCGCCTGCAGGTCGAGCATCCGGTGACCGAGCTGGTCGCCGGCGTCGACTTGATGGAGCTCATGATCCGCGTGGCCGCCGGGGAAAAGCTCCCGTTCGATCAGGCGCGCGCGTCGGAGATCCGCTGCCACGCGATCGAGCACCGCATCAACGCCGAGGACCCCGACAACAACTTCATGCCCTGCCCGGGGCGCATCGAGAGCCTGGAACTGCCCGGCGGCGCCGGCGTGCGCGTCGATACCCACGCGTACCCGGGCTACACGATCCCGAGCTACTACGACAGCATGATCGCCAAGCTCATCATCTCCGCGGCCGACCGTCCGAAGGCCCTGCGCCGCTCTTTGCGCGCGCTCGGCGAGCTCAAGGTCGGCGGCGTGAAGACGACGGCCGGCATGCACGCGAAAGTCGTCGCGCACCCGGTGTTCATGTCGGGGGACTTCGACACCCACTTTCTCGAGAAGACGAAACTGCTGGAGAAGGAGCCCGCGAATGCCTGATTTCAAGAAGACCATCGCCGAGCAATTGCGCGACAGCGCCGCGGTCCTCACCGCGACGGCCGGCTTCACGCCGGAGATCGATAGAGTCGCCCAGGTCCTGCTCGAGTGCTACAAGAAGGGCGGCAAGCTGCTGACCTTCGGCAACGGCGGCTCCTCGTGCGACGCGCAGAATTTCGCCGACGAGCTCGTCGGCCGCTACCGCCGCAACCGCCCGCCGCTGTCCGCCCTGGCGCTCACCGTCAACCAGGGCGACCTGACCTCGATCGCCAACGACTTCGGCTACGAGGAAGTCTTCGCGCGCCAGCTGCGCGCCCACGGCAAAAAAGGCGACGTCGCGGTGGCGATCTCGACGTCCGGCAATTCGAAAAACGTGCTCAAGGCGATCGCCGCGGCCAAAGAGCTCGGGATCGCCGTGATCGGCCTCAGCGGCCGCACCGGGGGCAAGATGAAATCCGAGTGCGATCACTGCCTCTGCATCCCCTCGGACTCGACGGCGCGCATTCAGGAAGCGCACATCACGGTCATCCAGATCTGGTGCGGCATCCTGGAAGACGCGCTGTTCCCGGACGCGCCGCTCGCGCACGGCTAGAGGATGAAGTCCACCGCGGCGAAGATCTACCCGCTGAAGAAGCTGCTGACCCTGCGCGAGCTGTGGCGCTGGGAAGGCCGGCGCGTGGTCTTCACGAACGGGGTCTTCGACATTCTGCACGCGGGCCACGTGAAGGTCCTCGAAAAGGCGCGCGCGCAAGGCGACCTGCTCGTCGTGGGCGTGAACACCGACGCTTCGGTGCGTTCATTGGAAAAGACGCCGGGCCGCCCGATCAACCGGTGGCGCGACCGCGCCGAGGTGATCGCCGCGCTCGGCTGCGTCGACGCGGTCGTCGGCTTCGCGCAAAGCACTCCGGAACGCGTGATGTCGCGCCTGAAGCCCGACGTCCACGTGAAGGGCGGCGACTACCGCCCCTCCGATCTTCCCGAGGCCAAGCACGCCGGCCGCGTCGTCATCATCCCGCTCAAGAAGGGCTACTCGACGACCGGCCTCATCCAGCGCCTTCAGGGCCGGCGCTGACCGAAGCGCCGGCCCGGCGCTCTCAGTTCTTCGCGGGCGCCGCGGCGGACGCCGCGGGCTTCGCGTCGGCGGCCTGATCCGCGCCGAGGCTCTTCGCCTTCTCGATCGCCTGCTCGACGCTCGCCCGATTGCGGGATTTCGGATGCTTGGTCTTGAAGGCCTCGAGCGCCTTGATGCCGTCCTCGTTCTTGCCCGCGAGCACGAGGTCCAGCGCGCTCTCGAACTCGGCGTTCTCGGCGCGGATGCGCTGGTTCTTCGCGGAGGCCGCGTCGCCCTTGAGCGTGGGCTCGTCGGGATCGGCCGCGCCGGAAACCTGATCGCTGCCGCGCACCGCCGCGACCGCGGCCGTGTTGTTCGCGCGGTTGCGCTGCTCGGCGACCGCCGACTGCGCGAGCGCGAGCTTCAGGTTGCGCAGGAACGTGAGCACCGACTCGCGCACGTTCGGCGACGCCGGCGCCGGCGCGGCCGCCGCGGCGGGGGCCGCGGGCTTCGCGTCGTCGGCCCGAGCGGAGCCCGCCAAGGTCAGCGCGGCGAGAACCGCCGCGGTCGTCCATTTCATGTTCACGATCGCACCTCCCCGTCCTAGAGCTTCTTGATCATGTCGTCGACGAACGGCTTGTAGCCCGGCGCGAGCGCCACCGCTTTCGCGCCGTACTCGCGCGCCGCCGCGGCGTTCTGCAGCTTGACCGCGGTCTTCACCAGATTGAGCCAGACGCCCGCGTCCTGCGGGTCGGCGTCCGCCGCCTGGCGAAACCTCTTCTCGGCCGCGGCGAAGTCGCCCTTCAGGAACTCGACGCTGCCGAGATTGTTGAGCGCCGACGCGTTCTTCGGCTCGAGCGTCAACACCTTGCCGAACTCCGCGACGGCCGCGTCCGTGTCGCCGTATTGATACGCGACGATGCCGAGCTGCAGCCGCGCGTCCGCGTCCTGCGCGTTCTGCGCGAGGCGGTCCTCGTAGGTTTTGCGCAGGAGCTGATAGCGCTCCTTCGCGAGCGCTTCGACCTGGTCGTCGTAGCGCTTCTGCAGCGCGGCCGGGTCCGGAAGCGTCGGCGTAAAGTCGGCCGGAGGCATCGTCACCGGTTCGTACTCCTCGAAAGCCTTGTCGACGTCCACCACCTTGACCCGCCCCTTCTCCGCCTCGGCCTTGTAGGCGTACGCGGCCTTGGAGACGGCCTCGGTGAACGGCTTGCCCACGTACGTGACCTCGACCGGGACCCACATCGACCCGTCGTAGGGCACGAGCAAGTCCGCGGGAAGCCCGGCCTCTTGCGCGTCGTCGGCCTCCGTGTCGAACATCAAGGTGATGTGGCCGGGGTAGTCGAGGAGGGCCACGCGCAGCTCGTTGTCGGTGAGCAAAGTCGCGTACAGCGAGGTCAGGTCCGAGCACTGCCCCGTCTTGCGCTTGAGGGTCTCGCGCGGATACTGCGTGTAGTCGACCGGGAAGTTCGGGTCGTCGTGCGCGCTCTCGAAGGGGTTGGCCGGATTCGGCGCGAACTTGACGCCGGACTCCGAGAGTACGTTCCACGCGCGCATCGCCTTCAAGAGATTCGGATTGAGCGCCGCGGCCTTGCGGTTCTTGAAGTCGGCCGCCACCGCGGGCTTCAGGTTCTTGACCGGCTCGTCCTTGAACGTGATGAAGTTCGCGATCTTGCGCGTGTCGTCCCACGTGATCGCGTTGCGCGAGTACAGGCGCAGCGGCTTCGTCAGCGAGGCCGTGCGGCTCTCGCCGCGCTCGAAATAGTTCAGCGAGAACTCGGCCTGGATCGGCGTGTCCTCGGTCACCTCGAGCACCTTGTTGTTGAGCGTCGCGATGAGAGGAATCGACACGGTCTGCTTGGGCTCGAGCTTCTTGATCTGCGTGTCGAAGCCGAAGTCCATGTAGTCCTTGAGCTTGAAGGTGACCTTCACGTCGAGGAACGGCACGTTGAGGTTGTTCGTGACCGAGACCGTGCCGACCGGGTTCCTCAGGTACCACTTGTACTTCGCCGAGAAGATGTCGCCGAGCGTCGCCGTCGAGATCTCGACCGGCGCGCGGTTGACGGCGGCGGGCACGAGGGTCTCGAGCGGACGGCTCCACGGACCCACGTCGCGCGTCTTCGCCGCGGTCGCGACGCGGTACCAGTAGCGCGTCTCCGGCGTCACGTCGGAGTCCTGATAGCGCGCCTCCTTCGGCGCGCCGACGGACTCGAACGGACCGCCGGGCTGGCTCGAGCGGAAGACCTGATAGCCGGCCGTCCACGGATCTTCGACGGGCTGCCATGAGAGCGAGACGACGCCGTCCTTCGTAGAGCTCGACACCTCGACGGGGGCGCCGAGCAGCGGGTGCAGATCGTAGGACACCAGGCGCGTCTTGCCCTTGTCGGCGATGAAGAGCTTGTCGTTCAGCACCGCGATCGCGACGGGATCGAGGAGCTCGCGCTCCTGTTTTCCGCCCGCGAAGAAATCCGTCAGCCACGCGCCGTCGCGCGTGTACACGCTCACGCGCTTGAGCTTCTCGTCGAGCGCGTAGACGTAGCTCTCGCCGTCGAACGCGACGGACACCGGAGACTCGAATTGCCCCGGGCCCTCGCCCTCCCCGCCCCAGGTCGCGAGCAAGGCGCCGGAGGGCTCGCACTTGAACACGCGCTTGAGGCCCTTGTCGACGAAGTAAAGGAATCCCGCACGGTCCCACGCGAGGGCGACGGGCTCCTGCAGGAGGTAGGTTCCGACCTTCGGCCCGACCGCGAAGAGGAACACGCCGTCGGCGCTGAACGCGTCGATGCGCTGATTACCCGTGTCCGCGACGTACAACGTCCCCGCGTCGTTGATCGCGACGCCGCTCGGCGCGCGCATGCGCCCCTCCTTGCTCTTGCTGTCGAAGAAGCCCTCCGCTTCGCCGATGTTCGACTTCCACTGGCCGTCGAGCGAGAAGCGCTGCAGGCGGCTCGCGTCCGTGTCGGCCACGAGCAGGCCCAGCTTCTCGCTCGCCGCGATTCCGCCCGCCGCGCGCGTCACGTCCTTGGCGCCGCCTTTCATCCTGCCGAAGGCCGCCTTCTGTTTGCCGTCCGGTCCGATCAGCGCGAACGGGCCGCCCTGCGGCAGGTACGCGTAAAGCGAGTCGCCGTACGCGGCGAGCTGAGTCGCCGCGTAGTTCCAAGCCGCCGCCGGTCCGGAGACCGACATCTTCGCGCGCGCGTCGAGGGGCAGCGGCGTCCTTCTCAACTTATTCGTCAGCTCCAGGCGCTGGATGCGGTCGTTGCCGGTGTCGAGCACGAGCAGCGAGCCGTCGGGAGCGACCGCGATGCCCTCGGCGCGGTGGAACTGCCCGGGGCCGGAGCCGTCGGAGCCCACGCGGCCGAGCAGGTCGCCGTTCAACTGCTCGATGACCTTGCCGTGGCGCGCGTCCACCGTATAGAGGAAGCCGTACGCGTCGGCGGCGATGTCGCCGCCGGCGAGCGGGAATTCCTTGACGAACTGAGCCGTCGCGTCGAACTTCTGCACGCGGTCGTTGCCGTCGTCGAGAACATAGAGCCCGTCCGCGGGGTCGACGGAGACGCGCGTCGGGGACTTGAACTGGCCGGGCAGCTTGCCCGAACGTCCGAGCACGAACAGCAAAATGCCTTGGCGCGTGAAGACTTGGACGCGGTCGTTGCCCGTGTCGGCGACGAAGATGCGGCCGTCCGCGCCGACGGCGACGGACCGCGGTTCGCTGAGGTGGCCCGGCTCGGAGCCGCCCTCGCCGAACGCGTCGAGGAACTTCCCGTCGGCGTCGAAGATCTGGACGCGGTTGTTGCCCGCGTCGGCGACGTACACGTCGCCGTTGGGGCCGATCGCGACGCCCCGCGGCGAGCGGAACTGGCCCGGCGCCGCGCCCGAGCCGCCGACCGTCTTCAAGAGCTTGCCCGACGCGTCCAGCACGAACAGCGCGGCCTTCTTGCGGTCGACGACGTAGAGACGGTCGCCCGAAGAGGCGCCGGCGACGGGCGCCGCCATGCCGTCGACCTTGATCGGGTCCATGAAGCGAACGGTGTCGTAGGCGCGCGCGCGCGCCGGCATCAAGAAAACCGCGCCGAGCGCGAGCGCAAGGAGCTTCATGACCGCGCCGCCTCCTTGATCAATTTGTTGACGAGAGCGGGGTTCGCCTTGCCCTTGGAGAGCTTCATGACCGCGCCCACGATGGACCCGATCGCGGCGTCCTTGCCGCCCTTGATGTCGGCCGCGGCCTTGGGGTTGGCCTCGAGCGCCTGCTTGACCCACTCGCGGATCGGGCCGTCGTCGGAGACCTGCGCGAGGCCGAGCTCCGCGACGAGCTCCGCCGGATCGCGGCGCGTCTCCCACATGCGCGCGAACACGTCCTTCGCGCCCTTGCTCGACAACGTCCCCGCCGCGACGAGACCCGCCAGGCGGCCCAGGTGCTCGGGCGCCACCGGCGCGTCGCCCGCGGTTTTATTCTCCGCGTTGAGTCGCGCGAGCATCTCGGTGGAAAGGATATTCGCGACCGTTTTCGCAGCGCCTTTGGGCGCCGCGGCCGCGGCCTTCTCGAAGAAATCCGCGAGCACGCGGTCCTTGGTCAACACCTCGGCGTCGTAGTCGGTGAGGCCGAGCTCGGAGGTCAGACGCGCGCGCCGCGCGGTCGGCAGTTCCGGCATCGATTTCTTGAGCGACGCGACGAACGCGTCGTCGGCGACGAGCGGCACCAGGTCCGGGTCCGGGAAATAGCGGTAGTCGTGCGCGTCTTCCTTGGAGCGCATCGAGCGCGTGGACTGCGTCTGCGCGTTCCACAGACGCGTCTCCTGCACCATCTTTCCGCCCGCCTCGACGAGCTCGACTTGGCGGCGGAACTCGTACTCGATCGCGTCCTTCACGTTCTTGAAGGAGTTCAGGTTCTTGATCTCGGCGCGCGTGCCGAAGTTCTCCCTCCCGACGGGGCGCACGGAGACGTTCGCGTCGCAGCGCATCTCGCCCTTCTCCATGTCGCAGCGCGAGGCGCCGACGAATTGGATGACCTGCTTGAGCACGGTCAGGTACTCGTGGGCTTCCTCGGACGTGCGGATGTCGGGCTCGCTGACGATCTCGATGAGCGGGATCCCCGCGCGGTTGAGGTCCACGAGCGAGCCGTCGATCTTCAGAGCGCCCATCTCGTGGAGGAGCTTGCCCGCGTCTTCCTCCATGTGAATGCGCGTGATGCCGATGCGCTTGGTCTTGCCGCCGACGCTGATCTCGAGCGCGCCGTGCTCGGAAAACGGCTGGTCGTACTGAGAAATCTGGTAGGCCTTCGGCAGGTCCGGGTAGAAATAGTTCTTGCGCGCGAACACCGACTGGCGATTGAGCCGGCAGCCGACCGCGAGCGCCGCGCGGAACGCATGCTCGACGGCGGCCTTGTTCAAAACCGGCAGCGAGCCCGGCTGGGCCGTGCACACCGGGCAGATGCGGCTGTTCGGCGCCGCGCCGAAGCCGTCCGTTGCGCACCCGCAGAACAGCTTGGTCTTCGTCGCCAGCTGGCAGTGGACTTCGAGTCCCACCACGAGTTCGTACTGCGTCATCTGTCGCCCCCAGGCACCTTCGACGGCTTAGTTTGGTCTATTTTCCGGCTTTTCGCCAGGTCAAAACGAGCACGAGCCTTCGGCTCGTTTTCTTGATATCGCGCGAGTACGCGCAGGTCGCTCGGATAGCTCAAGACTCTCTCGGCGCGGGCCGCGTCGACCCAGCGGGTGCGCCGGATCTCGTCGGCGTCCGGCCGGCCCGTCTTCTCGACGGGCTCCATGCGATACCACTTCACGCGCTTGAACGTCGGATGCGGGCCGCGGCGGAAGCGATACGCGACGTTCGCGAGCGCGCCGACGCTGCGGCAGCGCCAGCCCGTCTCCTCCTCCACCTCGCGCAGAGCGGCCTTCAGCCACGTCTCGCCCTTCTCCAAATGTCCTTTCGGGAAGGTCCAGCGGATCTCCCCCTCCAAATTCTTCACCTGCACCAGCAGCACCTTTCCGCCGCGTCCGACGACGCCGCCCGCGGCGAGCTCGAGCCGCTCCTTCATCCCCGAAACGCGGGGAACGGCTTCGCGGCCTCGAGCGCGCGCGCGGCCGAGAGCAGGCGCGGCTCCTCAAACGCGTCCGCGATCAGCTGGAGGCCGAGCGGCAGACCCGACTTCGCCGTCCCGCACGGCATCGAAAGCGAGGCGTTGCCGGCCAGGTTCGACGGGATCGTGAACACGTCGGAGAGGTACATCGCGACCGGATCGTCGGTCTTCTCGCCGAACTTGAACGGCGGCGTCGGCGTCGTCGGACACGCGATCAAATCCACCTCGGCGAACGCGTCCTTGAAGTCCTTCGCCATCAAGGTGCGCACGCGCTGGGCCTTGGAGTAGTACGCGTCGTAGTAGCCCGACGAGAGCGCGTAGGTGCCGAGCATGATGCGGCGCTTGACCTCGGGGCCGAAGCCGCCGCCGCGCGTGAACTCGTAGACTTCCTCCAGCGATTTCGCCGAGCGGTCGACGTAGCCGTACCGGATGCCGTCGAAGCGCGCGAGGTTCGCCGACGCCTCGGAGGGCGCGAGGATGTAATAGGCCGAAATCGCGTACTTCGTGTGCGGCAGGCTCACGTCCTTGACCGCGGCGCCGAGCGCCTTGAGCTGGTCGACGGCCGCGCGCACCGACGCTTCGATCTCCGGATCGATGCCGCCGATGAAGTACTCGCGCGGCAGGCCGACGCGCAGACCCTTGAGGTCTTTCGGGATCGGAACGTCCGCGGACGGCGCGGGCCGGTTCGCGGACGTGCTGTCCATGGGGTCGTGGCCTCCGATGACCGAGAGCGCCAGCGCCGCGTCCTCCACGGTGCGCGCGAACGGCCCGACCTGGTCCAGCGACGAGGCGAACGCGACGAGACCGTAGCGCGAGACGCGTCCGTACGTGGGCTTGAGCCCGACGACGCCGCAGAACGCGGCCGGCTGGCGGATCGAGCCGCCGGTGTCGCTGCCGAGCGAGAGCGCCGCCATGCGCGCCGCGACCGCGGCGGCGGAGCCGCCCGACGAGCCGCCCGGAACGCGCGCGGCGTCCCACGGGTTCGTCGTGCGCTGGAACGCGGAGTTCTCCGTCGAGGAGCCCATCGCGAACTCGTCGAGGTTGGTCTTGCCGACGAACACCGCGTCGGCGGCGCGGAGTTTCGCGACCACGGTCGCGTCGTAGGCGGCGATGTGGCCCTTCAGAATTTTCGACGCACAGGTCGTCTCGACGCCCTCGACCTGCAGATTGTCCTTGATCGCGACGGGCACGCCGGCGAGCGCGCCGAGCTTGCCGCCCTTGCGGCGCTTCTCGTCCACCGCGCGCGCCTGGGCGAGCGCAGTGTCTTTCGTGACCGCGAGGAACGCCTTCACGGTCGGTTCCAGGCGCTCGACGCGCGCGAAGTGCGCGCTCGCGACGGCCTCGGCGGTGGTCTCCCCCGCGCGCACGGCCTCGGCGAGACGGGCGGCGGAAAGCTCGGTCAGGTCCTGGCTCATTGGATGTACTGGGACTCCTCTTGTCCGGTGTGGCGCTCCGGCGGCGGCGCCGAGCGCGTCGACGGCGCCGCGCCGGACGCCGGCGCCGCGGCGGGCGCGACGCTCGGCGCCGCAGCGGGCCGCGGCGCGGGCGCGTCGTCGTCGAGACCGGCGGAGGGGCGCGCCGTAGGCGACGGCGGCAGCGGCTCCGGCGCGCCGCTCGGGTCGCTCAGCGCGTCGATCGCGCTCTGGATCTTGTCGCGGTGGGCCGGGTCGAGCTCCAGCGCCTTGCGCAGGTCGGCGACCGCGCCGATCTTGTCGCCCATCGCGGCGCGCGCGAGCCCGCGGTTCGAGTACGCGAGCCCTTTGCGCGGATCGAGCGAGATCACCTTGGTGAGATCGTCGATGGATCCCCGGTAGTCGCCGATCAGGAAGCGCACGTTGCTGCGCAGATACGAAGCGTCCTCGTGGTCGGGCACCGCGTCCAGAAACGCGCTCAGCTCTTTGTCGGCGCCGGCAAAATCCTTGAGGTCGCGCAGGGCCCGGCCGCGGTGGTAGTGCGCCCACGCGTACTTCGGGTTGATCCGGAGCAGAGCGCCGAAATCGTCGGCCGCGCCGCGGAAGTCGCCGAGGCGGCCTTTGACGGAGCCCCGCAGGAGCAGGGCCGCCGCGGAGTCCGCGTCCAGGGCGACGGAGGCGTCGAGCGCCTTCAGCGCGCCCTTGAGATCACCCTGCGCGGAGAGCGCGCTGCCCTCGCCGAGACGCGCGTCCGCCGAAGACGCATCGGCCTTTTGCGCCGCGCGGAAGTCGGCGAGCGCGCCGTCGTAGTCCTTGAGAATCAACCGCGCCTTGCCGCGCGCCGCGTACGAGAACGCGTCGGTCGGCTGCAGCCTCGCCGCGAGCGCCGCGTCCTTGCGGGCGCCCTCCTGCTCCCCGAGCGACCAGCGGCACTCGGCGCGGTAGCCGGAGCCGGTCTTCCAGCCGGGAAAGGCCTTCAGCGCGGCGTTGAAGCGATCGAGGGCCTGCATCAGTTCGAGGCGGTGATACGATTTGATCGCGGCGGCGAGTTCGCGCTTGGCCTGCGGGCCGGGCGCGGCGGCGCGCGCGGAAGAGGCGAGCAGCGCGGCGGCGGCCGCGGCGCCCCAGATCCTCGCCGTCGGCATTACTCGATCACCTTGCGCACCTTGAAGTACGGGCCGTCGCGGTCCGGCGCGTTCTCGAGCAGGCGCTCGCGGCCCTCGAACGGACGCGGCTCGTCCTCGCGCGTGACGTTGACGACGCCGAGAACGGAGGCGGTCGGCGCCACGTCTTTCGTGTCGAGCGAGCCGAGCTCCTTCATCGCGTCGAGAATCTTGGTCAGCTGGCCCCCGTAGCGCGCGACCTCTTCGTCGGAAAGACGCAGGCGCGCGAGCTTGGCGATCTTGCGGACGTCGGCTTCGGAAACGCTCATGCGGGCTCCAAGGGCGCGTAGCGCGTGAGCAGCTTGGCGACGCGTCCGTCGTCGAAACGAACCGTGACCTTCATCGTCTCTCCGGCGCCGGAGACGTCGGCGACGACGCCGCGGCCGAACGTCGGGTGCTTGACGCGCTGGCCGTTCTTGAAGCCCTTGACCGACGCGCGCACGGCCGGAACCGACGAGAGGCCCGGAGCGGCGCCCGCGACGGGCGCCTGCGCGGGCGCGGTCGGCGCGAAGCGCGCGGCGCCGGGCCGGACTTCGCGCTGGGCCGCGCCGAACAGCTTCGCTTCCAAAATAAAGCGCGAGGGCAGGTTCGCGTACACCTGGCCGAACAGGCGCCGCGTGGCCGCGTAGGTCAGGCTCAGGCGCTCGCGCGCGCGCGTGATGCCGACGTAGCACAGACGGCGCTCCTCTTCCAGATCGTCGGGAGTCGCGTTGCCGCCGCCGATCGGGAATAGGCCTTCCTCCAAGCCGGTGAGGAAGACGACCGGATACTCGAGGCCTTTCGCGAGATGCACGGTCATCAACGTGACCGAAGGGACCGTGTCGTCTTGGCCGTCGACGTCGGTCTGCAAGGTGATGTCCTCGAGGTAGCGGCCGAGCTCGCTCGGCAGGCCGTCGAGCTTGCGGCGGTCGTCGTACTCCTTGACCGCGTTCAAGAGCTCCTGCAGGTTCGCGAGACGGCCCGCGGCCTCGGGGTCGGTCTCCAATTCGGACTCGAGCCACGCCCAATAGCCGGTCGCTTCCAAGATCAAAGCCATCGCGCCGCCGGCGGACATCGTCGCCGCGGTTTCGGAGAGCTTCACGAAGGTCTTCGTCATCTCCTCGACGGCGCTGTGCGCCTTCGGCGTCAGGCCCTCGATCTGGCCGTGCGCCCAGAACGCGTCCCACAAGGTCAGGCCGTGCTTCGCGGCGTAGGCCTCGACGAGCTCGAGGCTCTTGGCGCCGAGGCCGCGCGGCGGGCAGTTGATGATCCGGTCCAGCGAGACCGAGTCCCCGCGATTGACCACGACGCGCGCGTAGGCGAGCGCGTCCTTGATCTCCTTGCGCTCGTAGAAGCGCACCGCGCCGACGATCTTGTACGCCATGCGCGCGCGGCGCATGGCTTCCTCGAACGAGCGCGACTGCGCGTTCGTGCGGTAGAACACCGCGATTTCCTTCAAAGAGCGTCCGCCCTCGACCTCGGACTGGATGCGGCGCACCACCCACGAGGCCTCCTCGGCCTCGTTGGGCAGTTCCTGCACGCGAATCTCGTCGCCGTCGGCGGCCTCGGTCCACAGCTTCTTGGGCTTGCGCTGTTTATTATGGTGGATGACGAGGCCCGCGGCTTCCAAGATGCGCGCGGTGGAGCGATAGTTGCGCTCGAGCGTGACGACCTTCGTGTTCGGGAAGTCGCGCTCGAACTCCAGGATGTTGCGGATGTTCGCGCCGCGCCAGCTGTAGATCGACTGGTCGTCGTCGCCGACGACGCAGACGTTCTTATGCTTTGCGGCCAGAGTCTTCGTCAGGATGTACTGCGTGTGATTCGTGTCCTGGTACTCGTCGACGAGCATATGCGAAAAGGCGTTCTGCCATTTTTCGCGAAGTTCGGCGTTGTCCCGCAGGAGTTGGCAGGTTTTCAGCAGCAGGTCGCCGAAGTCGAGCGCGCCGGCCTGGTCGAGCTTGCGCTGGTAGATCTTGTAGATCTTCGCCGCGGTCTGGCGCGACTGGTCGATGGACGTCATCGCGTGGATCTCGTAGGAGCCCGCGTCCAAAAGATCGTCCTTCGCGCGCGAGATGAGACTCACGTAGAGGCCGGCCTTGCTCTTCTGATCGTCGAGGCCGAGCTCCTTCATCGCGTCGACGACGAGCTTCTTCTGGTCCGAGGCATCGTAGATCGTGAAGAAGCGCGGCAGACCGAGCGCGGCGTGGTTCTCGCGGATGAAGCGCGCGCCGAACGCGTGGAAGGTGAACACCCAGACCTTCGCGGCGTGGCCGGGGGCGAGTTCCTCGATGCGCTTGCGCATCTCGGCCGCGGCTTTGTTCGTGAACGTCACCGCGAGGATCTTCTCCGGCGGCACGCCGGTCTCGATGAGGCGCGCGATGCGGTACGTGATGACGCGCGTCTTGCCCGTGCCGGCGCCCGCGAGCACCAACACGGGTCCCTCGAGCTGAGTCGCCCCAGCGCGCTGTTCGGGATTGAGCTTGTCGAGATCGACGGGCATGGCGTGTTCCGCCGTCGGAGCGGCGTCCGGCCAATTCTACAAAAATGCGGCTGCGCGCCGACGGCAATCGTCGCGCGCCGCCGGAGGCTTGACGCGCGGCGAGCTTGGATATATAATTAACCTAATAGTTAACTATAACCAACGCGCTCTCGACCTCGCCTTCGGCGCGCTCGCGCATCCGATCCGCCGCGGCATCCTCGCGCGGCTCGCGACCGGCGAGACGACGGTCGCCGAGCTCGCGAAGCCCTTCAAGGTTTCCGCGCCCGCGATCAGCAAGCATATGCGCATTTTAGAGGACGCCGGCCTGCTCTCGCGCCGCAAGCAGGGCCGCGAGCACCGCTGCAAGCTGGAAGCCAAGCGCATGGAGGAGGCGGAGCAGTGGATCGAGCGGCAGCGCGCGTTCTGGAACGACCGCCTCGACGCGCTGGAACGCTATTTGAAGGAAGACGCCGCGAAGTCGGCTCGCGCACGGCGACTGAAAATAAAAGGAGCCCCATGACCACGAAGAAAAGAGCCGCTCCGACGGAGACGACGGACCGCGAGCTGACCGTCTCGCGCGTGATCGACGCGCCGCGCGAGCGCGTCTGGCGCGCGTTCGCCGATCCCGCGGAGATCGTGAAGTGGTGGGGCCCGGACGGCTTCACCAACCGCACCCAGGAGCGCTCCTTCAAGTCCGGCGGCGAGTGGCGGCACGTGATGATCGGCCCGGACGGGACCGAGTACCAGAACCTCGCGCATTACGAGGAGGTCGTCGCGCCGGAGCGCATCGTCTACACCAACGGCGGCGGCAAGAAGGGCGCGCCGGGACTGCGCATGCGCACGACGATCACCCTCAAGGACCTCGGCGGCAAGACCGAAGTCTCGATCCACCACGTCTTCGACACGCGCCAGATGCGCGACGACGCGGTCAACGTCTACCGCGCGATCGAGGGCGGCGGGCAGACCTTGGCGCGCCTGAACGCGCTCGTCGCGGAGGAGCCCGCGTTCGAGCTGAGCCTCGATCGCCTCATCGCCGCGCCGCGCGAGCGCGTGTGGAGGGCCTGGGCCGATCCCGAGCAGGTGAAGCTCTGGTTCGCGCCGCGGCCGCTGACCTTGAGCGTCAAGACGATGGACCTGCGCACCGGCGGCGCCTTCGACATGACCATGCATATGCCGGACGGGACGAAGCACCCGTTCTCCGGCCGCTACGACGAGGTCGTGCCGCTCGAGCGCATCGCCTGGTCCGGGGAGTTCCCCGGCGGCCCGAAGAAGCAGCTGCGGACGACGGTCGACTTCGTCGCCGAAGGAAAGAAGACGCGCGTGAAGGTCCGCCAGATCTTCACCGTGCTGACGCCGGAGACCGCGCCGCACGCGCAGGGCGCCAAGCAGGGCTGGATCATGACGCTCGATCAGCTCGCCGAGACCGCCGAGACCGCCTGAACGCAGAAAACGAAGCCCCCGCGGGAGCGTTCTCCCGCGGGGGCTTTTTCGTTCCGAAAGGTCAGCGCGCGACGGCCGTCTTCGGAGCGTACAGCTGGTTGACGTAGTCCTTGACCATGCGCGAGGCGCCGTACTTCGGCGCCACCGAGCGGATCGACTCCTTCATGAGCTTCGTCCAGCCGCGCGGGATCAGGTGCTCGTCCATGTCGTAGAACAGCGGGATGACCTTCTGCTCGAGGGTGCGGTAGATGTCCTCGGCGTCGGCCTTGTCGGCCTCGGGGCCCGCGCCGCGGCCGCCGGCCTCGCCGATCGCCCAGCCGTTGGCGCCGTTGTAGCCCTCTTCCCACCAGCCGTCCAGAACGGAGAAGTTCGGCACGCCGTTGGCGCCGGCCTTCTCGCCGGACGTGCCGCAGGCCTCGAGGGGTGCCAGCGGATTGTTGAGCCAGACGTCGACGCCCTGCACGAGGTAGCGCGCGATGTGCATGTCGTAGTCCTCGACGAAGGCGATGCGTCCGCCGAACGCCGGATCCTTCGCGAGGCGATAGACCTGTTGAATGAGCGCCTTGCCGCCGTCGTCGGCCGGGTGCGCCTTGCCGGCGAACACCAGCTGCATCGGGCGCCACGGGTCGAGCAGCATGCGCTTCAAGCGCTCGATGTCGTGCATGATCAAGGTCGCGCGCTTGTAGCCCGCGAAGCGTCGCGCGAAGCCGATGGTCAGCACCGACTGGTCGAACAGCGCGCCGCCGGCGAGCGCCTGCGCGGGATCGCCCTTTTCGCCCATCCAGCGCGCGCGCGCCCGGGCGCGCATCATCTGCATGAGCGCGCCCTTGTTGCGGCTGTGCTGGAGCCAAAGCACCTCGTCGGGGATCGACGCGGCCTTCGACCAGACGGCCTCGTCGTCCTGGCGCTGGCGCCAGTCGACGCCGAGGTAGCGGTCGTAGAGCGCGCCGAGATCCTGCTGGATCCACGTCTCGAGATGCACGCCGTTCGTCACGTGGGAGATCGGCACCTGCTCCACGGGAAGCGACGGCCACAGGCTCTTCCACATCTCGCGGCTCACGACGCCGTGACGGCGGCTGACCGCGTTGCGGCGGCCGGCGAGCTTCAGGGCGAGCGCGGTCATGTTCCAGCCCGCATGGCCGGGAACGCGCGCGAAGTCCAGGAACTGCTCGCGGTCCACCTTGAGCTGGGGCCAGTAGTCGGCGAAGTACTCGGCGATCGTCTCCTCGGCGAAAACGTCGTGGCCGGCTTCCACCGGCGTGTGCGTGGTGAACACCGCGCCCTCGGCGACCTCGCGGCGCGCCTCGTCCAGGCTCTTGCCGCCCGCGACCTTCTCGCGCACGAGCTCGAGGAAGAGGAACGAAGAATGGCCTTCATTCGCATGGAACGTGCCCGGATGAATGCCGAGCGCGCGCAGCACGCGCACCCCGCCGATGCCCAGGATGATCTCCTGGCGCAGGCGCGTGGTCCGGTCGCCGCCGTACAGGCGGCCCGAGATCTCGCGGTCGGCGGGCGAGTTGCCCTCGACGTTCGTGTCCATCAGATAAAGAGGAACGCGTCCCACCTGCACGCGCCAGACCGAGATCTTGACCGTGCCGCGGCCGAGCGGGATGTCCAAGATCATGCGCCCGCCCGACGGTCCGAGCACGGGGCGGATCGGCGAGGAGTCCCAGTCGATCGACTCGTAGACGTTCTGCTGCCAGCCGTCGGCGGCGATGCGCTGCTGGACGTAGCCCTGCGGGTACATGAAGCCCACGCCGACGAGCGGCACGCCGAGGTCCGAGGCCGCCTTGCAGTGGTCGCCGGCGAGGATGCCGAGGCCGCCGGAGTAGATGCGCAGGGAGTGGTGGACGCCGAACTCGGCCGAGAAGTAGCCGATCGCCTGGCTCTTCAGTTCCGGGCGGTTCTGCGCGAACCAGGTGTCCGACGCGCCCATGTAGCGGTCGAAGCTGGCGATGACCGCGTCGTAGCGGCCCAGGAACGCCGCGTCGCCGGCGAGCGCCAGGAGCTTGTCCTTGGGCGCGGAGCGCAGCAGGCGCACCGGATTATGATGGGTCTCGGCCCACAACGTGCGGTCCATTTCCTTAAAAAGGGCCCGGGCCTCGGGATGCCAGCTCCACCAGAGGTTGTACGCGAGATCCTTGAGGCGCGCGATGCGCTCCGGCAGATGCCAATCGTTGTATGAATCGGTCGTGACCATGGATTGATTCTAGCTTATCTCGTCGGAGGCTTCCACCGGGGCTTGACGCGCGCGCTCGCCGAGACTATGATGTCTTCGGCGCGCAAAATACGGCGGTCTCGCCGCCGATAATTTTACGCGCATCGCTCGGAAAGCGATTTTCTTGCGAAAAAACGAATAAACGGAGGCAAATGGAAGGCGGACCGCGTCTTGCTCTGATGGCACGCCTGGCGGAAGCGGTCCGCTGGGACCAGGCCGTCCGCCGCCACGAGCCGGACTCCTGGTCCTACCTGCGCCGCAAGCTGCTGGAGACCGAGCCCCCGTTCCGGGACTTCAAGGTCCAATTGCTCAGCGACGCGACGGAAAGGCTCCTTGTCGACCTCGCCGACGCCAATTTGAGCGAGGAGGCGCTGGCCTCCCACCGCGAGGCGTTCGAGCCGCTTCTGCAGATCGGCGACTTCGCCGACCTTTCCTTCAATCTCAGCACGGCTCTGTCCCCGGAGGCCCGCGTCGAGGGAGTCCGCGGGATACTGGATCACGCGAAGGTTCTGACCCTCTTCGACCTGGAGGCCCTCCCCCAGGACCGCCGTCCGCAGGTCTGGGACAAAGCCGTGTACGCGATGGCGCGGCGCATGCAGTTCGACATCCTCGAGAGCATCGCCGAGAAGCGCGGGCTGGAAAGCGAGCGCCGCCGCTCCTACATCTCCCACCGCCTGCGCCGCAACCTGTCGGAGTTCCTCGCCGTGACGCGCGGCGCGGGCGGCCCCGTGATGCGCGACGAGATCACGCCCTTCATGCTGGGCCGCCTCGAGGCCGCCGTGGCCTCCGCGATCCGCATGCTCAACCGCTGGAAGTAGGCTCGCTCCGTCGGGAATTGGTAGAATCCCCGCGATGGGCCTGCAAATCGGCTCGCTGTCCCTCCCCTCGAGGATCGTCCAGTCCCCGCTCGCCGCGTGCTCCGACCTTCCGTTCCGGCTGGTCGCGCGCGAGCGCGGGCTGAAATTCTGCTTCCTCGAAATGGTGTCGGCCCAGTCGCTGACGCGCGAGAACGCGAAGACGCGGCGCATGCTCGTCACCGTGCCCCAGGACAAGCCGCTCGGCGCCCAGCTCATCGGCTGCGATCCCGGCATGATGGCCGAGGCCGCGACGATCTTGGAGGAACTGGGGTTTGATCTGATCGACATGAACCTCGGCTGCCCGGTGAAGAAGGTCGTGTCGAACGGCGAGGGCTCCGCCCTGCTCAAGAATCCCGACCTTGCCGAAAAGGTTTTTCGCGCGGTGCGCGGCGCGGTGAAGAAGATCCCCGTCACGGTGAAGATGCGCAAGGGCTTCAACGACCCCTCCGGCGACGAGGCCGCCGAAATGGCGCGCCGCGCCGAGGCGTCGGGCCTTTCCGCCGTCACCGTCCACGGCCGCACGCAGGCCCAGCAGTACGCGGGAGTCGCGGACTGGGAGGCGATCGGCAAGGTCAAGCGCGCGGTGAAGATCCCCGTGATCGGCAACGGCGACGTGTTGACCGCCGCGCACGCGCGCCGCATGATGGAGGTCTCCGGCGTCGACGGCGTGATGATCGGCCGCGGCGGCCTCGGCAACCCGTGGATCTACAAGAACCTCGAAGACGGCGTGCGCGACGCGGACGCGGCGCCGTACGTCCCGTCCGTCGCCGAGCGCAAAGCGACCTTGCTCCAGCACTTCGCGCTGCAGCGCCGGTATCTCGGCGACCGGCAGGCCGCGCTCAACATGCGCCGCATCACCGTCTGGTACACGCAGGGCCTCCCCTACAACAAGGCCATGCGCGTCGCGGTCTGCTCCACGATGGACTGCGACGTGATCGCCGGCGTGATCCAGGATTTTTTCGATAAACTGCCTGTCGACGCGCCGCCGCCGACCGTCCCCGTCCTGCTGACCGAATAAATCCGGGTCTGTCGGCCCAGCGGCGGCGGGCCCGTTTGCCCCGCCGCGCTTGAGTCCAAAGACCGATGCGTGCTCGCGCGGCGCCTTGCTAGGCTGTCGTCCCAGGAGACCCCCGCCCATGAAAGCCGCCGCCCTCGCCGTCTTGATCCTTTCCTCCGCCGCCCGCGCCGCGAGCGTCGTCTACGAACACCCCGCTTTGAAGGTCCGCCTCACCGCGCACGCGTCCGACGGCGCCGCCGCTCCCGACGCCCTGAGCTACGAGGGGCCGAAGGGCTTCTACCTGATTCGATCCGACGAACTGCGCTCCTTCCAGCACGTCGACGGCTGGAGCGGCTTCGTGCTCGACGCGCGTGAATTCACGGTCGACGGCTACCGCCGCCGGGCTTCCTCGGTCGAAGACGCGGTCACCTGCCGTTTCTCCGACGACGCCTGCGTCGCCGAGATCGAGAACCTGATCGCCGAGCTGCGCTCGGGCGGCAAGCGCGAGGCGCCCGACGAGTTCGCCCTCCGCGTCGCCGCGCTCCACGATCAGTCCGAGACCGAGCAGGCGACCTGGCGCTCGTATGAGGCCGAGTCGTCGTCGGCCGAAGGCGCGATTTCCGACAAACCCGCGCTCGACGCCGCGAAAAAGCCCCTCGACGCCGCCGCCGCGGCCGTCTCCGCCGCGCGCGCCGAGCGCATCTCCGGCGAGTACCGAGCCTCCATCGCCGCGCCGACCGCCGCCGACCCGAACCCGCGCGCCGACTTCTACTGGCGCCAGAGCGTCGCCCTCGACGCCGCGGCGCAGACGCTCGCGGACGTCGGCCGCACGCTCAGCTCCGAGCCGATTCCAACTTACTGATCGTCACCCGCGGTTCGCGGCCCACCCGAACGATCGACTGTTCGCGCCGACAATCGATCTGTGAATAAGGCGTAAAACCGTCGGCGCCTTCAACCGCGTCGCGGCGGGCGCCGCTACCAGGGGATTTCTTTGCCGTCGCGGATGAAGACGCCGGTGCGCCGATCTTCGAGCGCGGCCTTCGCGACGGCTTCGCCGGCGTCTTTGGGGTCGCGCGGGGCGCCGGGGCCGCCCATGTCGGTGCGGACCCAGCCGGGGCACAGCGAGACGACGCTGACCTTGCCGCGCAGGTCCGCGGCGAGGGTCCGAGTGAACGCGTTCAATGCCGCCTTCGAGACGCGGTAGGCCGAAGAGCCGGAGCTCATCGACGAGAGCTGGCCCATCCCGGAGGAGACGTTGACGACGCGGCCGCGGCCGCGCGCGGCCATCGCGGGAACGAACGCGCGGCACAGGCGCCAGGGGCCTTCGACGTTGGTGCGCAGGACTTTGGCGACTTCGTCCTCAGAAGCGTCCAGCGCGACGGCCTGAGAGTAGATTCCGGCGTTGTTGACCAGCACGTCGAGCGCGCCGAATTCCCTCTCGACGCGCGCCTTCAGCGCGGCGACGCTCTCGGGATCATCGACGTCGAGCGCCACGGGGGTCACGGCGCCGGCGGACGACAGGAGCTTCGCCGCGCGCGCGCCGTCCGCTTCCAGTCGCGCGCCGAGCAGCACGCGCGCTCCGCGCGCGGCCAAGGCGCGGCAGGCTTCCAGGCCGATGCCGCGGTTGCCGCCGCTCACGAGAACGACGGTCGCGCTCATCGTCCGGGGGCGGCGGCGAACAGCGACTCGGGCGTCGCGCCGAAGCGGTAGCGCGATTCGATCCAGAGCCGGCGTGCGAGGTAGGAGAACGAGCCTTGCGCGCGCATGCGCCGCGCCGCCGCGTGCGTGCGCTCGGGCAAGCGCGCGATGCGGCCCCGCGCGGCGAGGCGGCGGCTGAACTCGAAGTCCTCGAGCTCGGCGAACGGCGGATAGCCGCCGGCGGCCGCGTAGATCTCCGGGGTCGTGCACAGACCGTGGTCGGCGCCGACGATGCCGCGCCGCACGCGCGCGTTCGACCACGCGGACAGCGCGCGCAGGCCGAAGCCGGCGCCGTAGTCCACGGAGAACGCGACGGCCGCGACGCGCTCGTCGGGTTTCGTCAGCCAGAAGTGCTCGAGCGCCTGCTGCCAGTTCACCGGGGGCTGAGCGTCCGCGCGCAGGAAGAACAAGAGGTCGCCCGTCGCCTTGCGCGCGCCCGCGTCCCACTGCGCTCCGCGGTTCGGCGAATCGTGCGCGATCACCGAATCGGCCCAGTCGCGCGCGGCCTCCGCGGTTCCGTCGTCGGAGCCGCCGTCGACGACGATGAGTTCGATCGGGCTCGTCTGCGAGATCGCGCGCAGGCGCTTGAGACCCGAGACGATCTGCGGGCCCTCGTTGCGGGCCGCGACCACGACCGAGAACTTCACGTCACGGCGCGAGCGGGCGGAAGACCAGCCCCGTCGCGATCTTCGGGAAGAAGTACGTCGACTTCTGCGGCAGGAGGCCGACGCGCTTGGCGGCCGCGCGGACCTGCGCCACCGTGAACGGCTTCACGAGCACCGCCGCGCCGCGGACCGCCTTCGCCTTCTTGACCGAGAGCGCCGCGTCCGGCGTGTAGCTCATCTCGTCGGGACGCGTCTCGGCGAGCAGGTGCGCGCCGAGCCACTCGACGGCGAGGCCGGAGCGGCAATCGCCCGCGGATTTGGGCAAGCCGAGATGGAAGCCGTTCTCGATGAGGCCGAACGCGTACGGATTCTTCGCGCGCGCGAGCGCCGCCTCGAGCGCCTTGAGCGAACCGAGCTTTTTCAGCGTCGCGAGCGACTCGGCCCGCGCGAGCAGGCTCTTCGCCGCGATGCGGTGGGTCGGCAGCACGACCAGGCCGGCGTCCTCGTCGGGCACGAAATAGGAGAGCACGGCGTCCGAGCCGGGGAGGCGCGTGGCCGCGTGATGATCGCGGCTGACCGAGTAGCGGTGGTGGCCGTCGGCGATCAGGACTCCGCGCGGCGCCAGCGCGGAACGAATCGCCGCGACGGCCTTCGCGTCGTCGACGCGCCAGAGGCGGTAGGCGACGCCGGCGTGCGAGCGGCCGGCGGCATCGGGCTTGCCCTTCGCCGCGGCCGCGAGCGCCCGGCGCGCAGCGCCCGTCGGGTCCGCAAAGACGCCGAAAATCGGGCTCGTGTTCACGCGCAAAGTGTTCAGCATGCGCAGGCGGTCGGCCTTGGGCTTGGCGAGCGTGCGCTCGTGCGGGATGATCGCGCGCGCGGCCTTCGGCGTCGCGCCGAGCGCGCCGAGGAATCCGCGGCGCACGCGCTTGCGGCCGGCGAGAGCGTACGTCTCCTCGATCACGTAGAACGCGGGCTTCGCGTCGCGCGCGAGCGTGCCGTCGGTCGTCCACTTTTTCCAGACCGCGCGCGCGTTCGCATAGCGCGCGGCGCCGTCGCCCTTCGGAAGTTCGATGTGCACGGCGCTCCGGCGTCGGCTCCGCAGCTCGCGCGCGAGCTCGGGTCCGATCACGTCGTAGGGAGGACAAAGCGCCTCGCTGAGCGGGGCGGCGGCGAAGCGCACGCCGCGGAAGGGTCTGACGTCGGCCATGGACCATCATCGCGTTTTCGGGTCCCGCCCGTCAAGGAACGCCCTCGACGCGCGCAATGCGGTAGAATGACTCCGATGCGGACCTTGGTTTACGGCGGCACCTTCGATCCCCCGCACCGCGGCCACGCGGCGCTGCTCGCGGCGGCCGCGGCGCGCATCAAGCCGGATGAAATCATCATCGTGCCCGCGCGTCACGCGCCGCTGAAGGACGCCGCGCCCGCGGCAAGCGCGACGCAGAGGGCGAGTCTCGTCAAAAGCGCCTTGCTCGAACGGCTTCCTTCCCGCTGGCGCCGGCGGGCGCGCGTCGACCTCTCCGAGATCCGAGCGCGCCGCCCTTCCTACACCGTCGACACCCTCGCGCGGCTCAAGGCGCGCGATCCGAAAGGCGAATTGCACTTCGTCTGCGGCGCCGACGCGGCCGCGAGTTTCGGACGCTGGAAGGATCCCGCGCGCCTGAAAGGTCTCGCGGCGTGGTGGTACGGCGCCCGTCCCGGCGCGGACGCGCGCGCGCCGCGCCATTTCCGCCGCGTGCCGGGACGCTTCCCCGACATTTCGTCGACGGAACTGCGCGCCGCGCTCGAGCTCGGCCAGGACTGTTCGGCGCCGCTGTTCCCCGAAACGCTCGCCTTGATCGAGAAGAACGGCCTCTACGGAACCGCGCTCGTCGCGCGCCTGCGCGAGACGCTGAAAGCCGGCCGCTTCGAGCACGTTCTCAACGTCGCCATGCTCGCCGACGCGCTCGCGCGCCGCCACGGCGTCGACGCGGGCCAAGCGCGCCTCGCCGGGCTCCTGCACGACGCGGGCCGCCGTTTCCCCCCGCCGCTGATGCCCGCCTACGTGCGCCGCCGCCGGTTGAGGGTCCCGCACGGGGCGCAGACCGCGGCGCTCCAGCCGATGCTCCTGCACGCTTACATTTCCGAGGACCTCGCGCGCCGCGAATTCGGCGTGCGCGACGAAGCCGTGCTCTCCGCCGTGCGCAAGCACACGCTCGGCGACCCGCGCATGACGGCGCTCGACAAGGTCCTCTACGTCGCCGACGCGTGCTCCGCCGACCGCGTTCACGCGGGCGTCGAGCGGACGCGCGCGCTCGCGTTCACGGACCTCGACGCCGCGTTCCGGCGCTGCGTGCGCGACAAGCTCGCTCACGCGCTCGAGCGCGGCGCATGGCTCCACCCGGCGACGATCGAACTATGGAATTCTCTCGCCGCGCGGTGATCGTCGAGCGCGCGCTCGCGATCATCGCGCTCGGCGCGTCGCTTTGCGCCGCGTGGGCCGAGAGCGGCGCGCCGCTCGCGCGCGCGCGGCGCGAACACAAGCCGTGGCTGGCCTGGGTCGAGGCGCGCTCCCCGGGCGCGGACGCGCCCGAGTTCCTGCTCGCCGCGTACGACCCGGACGCGCGGCGCGTGAAGCTCCTGCACGTGCCCGCCGACGAGAAGCTTGAGCCCCGGCTCACGGTCGAACGCTCCTATCAAGACGCCTTGAAGGCCGACGGCGACCACGCGGCCGCGGCGCGGGCGACGGAGGACCTTTCTGAAAAGAAGCTGCGCGAGCTGTCGACCGAAGCGATCCCCTTCGTCTCCGGCCGCCTGAGCGCCGAGATCCCGGTCTTGGGCGACGAAGACGAGCCCGCCGCCGCGGCCGCGGACGCGCTGAAGGCGTCCGACCGCTCGCCGCGCGCGTGGACGCGCGGACTGCGCTCGGCCTTTTCCGGTTTTCGGCGGGGAGACCGCGCGGCCCTCGATCCCCTGCTGTTCGCCTTCGAATTGCGCGGCGTCCCGCGCGAGCGCTTCGAGCCGGCGCGGCTGCCCGACGACGCGTCGGCGAGCGCGCTGCTCGGGCGTTTTTTCTCCGCGGACGCGCCCGACTCCGGCCCGCGCGCGACGACGGCCGAGGTCCTCAACGGGACCCCGGCGCCGGGCCTCGCGTCCCGCGCCGCAAAAATGCTGAGATTGAAGGGCGTCGACGTGCTCGGAACGGGGCCCGCGCGCGCGCGGGCCCGCACTCTGGTCTACGACCGAGTGGGAGATTTCCGCCGCGCCGCGCTGGTCCGCGCCGACCTCGACTGCCCGTCGGCCCGCGCGGTCACGCGCGTGGACGCGGCGCGAGCCGTCGACGTCACCGTCGAGCTCGGCGCGGACTGCGTCGGGCCGGCGTCCGCGCCGGACGCGCGGGTCCCGCAAGGGACGGAGTTTTAATTTTAAGGAGAATCTATGGAACTCGTCGAAGTGTTGAAGACCGCCGTGGCGTCGGGAGCCAGCGACGTCCATCTCGTGATCGGCCGCCCTCCTCTGATGCGCCTCAACGGAGAGATCGCGGAGATTCCCGGCTTCCAGAACAAGCTCAGCGCCGAGGAGTCCAAGCGCCTCATCTACTCGATTCTTTATGAAGAGCAGCGCGCGCGCTTCGAGGACACCTGGGAGCTCGACTGCTCGTTCGCGGTCACCGGCCTCGGCCGCTTCCGCGTGAACGTGCTCCTGCAGAAGAACGGCGTGGAGTGCGTGATGCGCGTCGTCAACTCCAAGATCCCGACGCCCGAGCAGCTGCGCCTGCCGCGCTCGATCGTCGACCTGACCGACCTGCCGCGCGGCCTCGTGCTCGTGACCGGCCCGACGGGCTCGGGCAAGTCGACGACCCTCTCCGCGCTGATGGAGGTCATCAACCAGAAGTACGCGGACCACATCCTGACCATCGAGGACCCCATCGAGTTCGTCTACGAGTCCAAGAAGTCGGTGTTCCGCCAGCGCGAGGTCGGCCAGAACACGAAGTCGTTCACCGCGGCCCTGCGCTCCGCGCTGCGCCAGGACCCCGACGTCGTCATGGTCGGCGAGCTGCGCGACTTGGAGACCATCCAGCTCGCGATCACGGCGGCCGAGACCGGCCACTTGTGCTTCGGCACGCTCCACACGCAGGACGCCCCGTCGACGATCGACCGCATCATCGACGTGTTCCCGCCGCACCAGCAGCAGCAGGTCCGCGTCCAGCTCGCCGTCGTGCTGCAGGCCGTCGTCTGCCAGCAGCTGCTGCCGCGCAAGGACGGCGAGGGCCGCGTCGCGGCGCGCGAGATCATGATCATGACGCCCGGCATCTCGAGCATGATCCGCGAGGCGAAGACGCACATGCTCTACCAGGCGATCGACACCGGCGCCAAGCACGGCATGATCCCCATGGACAAGTCGCTCGCCGAGCTCGTGCGCCAGGGCCTGCTCAACCCCGAAGAGGCCATCAACCGCGCGAACAACCAGGAGACGTTCATGCAGCTCGCGGGAATCACGAAGCGGCCGGTCGGACCGCAAGGCTGAGGATGGACCTCGACGAACGCGTCCGCCGCCTGCGCTCTCTGGCGCTCTTCGCTTCGTTGAGCGAGGAGCGCCTGCGCGCGCTGGCCTCGCTCTTGGAAGCGCGCGCGGTCGAGGACGGCTCCGCCTTCATCGTCGAGGGCGAGAAGGGCGACGGGTTGTACTACATCGTCTCCGGCCGCGTGCGCGTCGCCAAGCGCCTCGGCGAGGGCGGCGAGAAGGACCTCGCGTTCCTCGGCCCCGGGGAAGCGCTCGGCGAGATGGACCTCCTGCGCGAGGGACCGCGCTCGGCCTCCGCTTACGCCGCGGGGCCCGTCGAGCTGCTCGGCCTCAAATCCGCGGCGCTCAAGGGCTGGCTCGCGGCCGATCCCTCGGGCGCGTCGATCTTCTACGCCCGCATCGCCGAGATCCAGTCCGCGCGCCTGCGCCGCACCTCCGACGAGGTCGCGATGCTCTACGACCTCTCGCAGCTGCTCGTGACGCCGCAGGCGACCGCCGCGGGACTGCTCACGCACGCGCTGCACCGCGTGACCCCCCACCTGCAGGGAACGTGGTCGGCCGAGGCGCGCCTCTACAATTTCTTCGACGACGAGCTGGCCCTCGTCGCGCGCCTCGGACCCGCGCAAGGCCCCGACGCGCCGGAGCCCGCGCCGAAGTCGACCGCCGAGGCCGCGTGGATCGACGCGCGGACCCTGCGGCTCACCTTGCGCTCGCCGAAGTCCCTGCTCGCGACGCTCAGCTTCCGCGCCGACGCGGACCTCAACGACAGCGCGCAGAGCGAGGCGGAGCGCACGCTCGGCGCGGTCTCGCGCCTGCTGACCTCCGCGCTCGAGAACGTCGACCACCGGACCGACGAGGCGCTGCGCGAACGACTGCGCTCCCAAGCCAATGGCCCGCGCATTTAAGGCCGTCGCCGTCGCCGCGGCCCTCGCGGTCGACGATAAGAAGGGCGAGGAGATCGCCGTGCTCGACGTGCGCAAGTCGAGCCCCGTGGTCGATTACCTCGTGATCGCGACCGCGCTCTCGCGACCGCACATGGAGTCGCTCGAGCGCAAGATCGAGGAGGAACTCGAGGCGCTCGGCGTGCGCGTCCATCACCGCTCGCGCCCGCAGACCGACCACTGGCGCGTCCTCGATTTCGGCGGCGTGATGATCCATCTGATGAGCGCGGAGGCACGCGCGCTGTACGCGCTCGAACGCCTCCACGACGGCGCGAAGGAGGTCGCATGGCGGAGCTGACCGAGATACTGAAGACGATCGTGCAGTCCGGAGCGAGCGATCTGCACCTCGTCGTCGGCAAGCCGCCGATGGCGCGCCTGCAGGGGCTGATGCAGGCCGTCCCCGGCCTGCCGGCGCTCGGCGCCGAGGATCTGCAGAACATGCTCTACTCGGTGCTCAGCGAGACGCAGCGCGCGAGCTTCGAGGAGAAGTGGGAGCTCGACGGCTCGTTCTCCCTGCCCGGCGCCGCGCGCTTCCGCCTGAACGCGTTCCGCCAGAAGAGCGGCATCGGCGCGGTGTTCCGCGCGATCCCGACGAAGATCCCGACGCCGGCCGAGATCGGCCTCATGCCCGCGATCGCGAACCTGATCGACCTGCCGCGCGGCCTCGTGCTCGTCACCGGTCCGACGGGCTCGGGCAAGTCCACGACGCTCGCCTGCCTCATCGAGCAGATCAACCAGCGCGACAAGAAAACCGTGCTGACCATCGAGGACCCGATCGAGTTCGTCTACGAGGACAAGAACTCCGTCGTCGTCCAGCGCGAGGTCGGCACGACGACGCAGTCGTTCGCCGAGGCCCTGCGCCGCGCGCTGCGCCAGGATCCGGACGTCGTGCTCATCGGCGAAATGCGCGACCTGGAAACCATCCAGCTCGCGATCACCGCGGCCGAGACCGGCCACCTGTGCTTCGGCACCTTGCATACGCAGGACGCGCCGTCGACGATCGACCGCATGATCGACGTGTTCCCCGCGTCGCAGCAGGCGCAGGTGCGCCTGCAGGTGTCGACGGTGCTGCAGGCCGTCGTCTGCCAGCAGCTGCTGCCGCGCGTCGGCGGCGGGCGCGTGTGCGCGCGCGAATACCTGAAGGTCACGCCCGCCGTCTCGAGCCTGATCCGCGACGGCAAGACGCACCAGATCTACGCGGCGATGGAGGCCGGAGCGAAGCACGGCATGATCTCCATGGATCAGTACCTCGCGTTCCTCATCAAGCAGAAGCTCGTCGCACCCGACGACGCTTTCGCCGTCGCGCACGACGCGAACACCGTGCACCAGCTCGCGGGCATGCCGACGGCCGCAGCGCCCGCCCAATGATCGTCGCGCGCGTCCGACGCACTCTCGCCGCCAAGGCCCGCGATTGGGCCAAGGCCGAGCATGTCGAGCTTCCGGCGACCTTGACCGTCGCGGCGCCGCCGCCGCACGTGAAGGCCGATCTCTCGTTGCCGTGGCCGTTGGCCGCGGCGAAAGCGGCGAAGATGAATCCGATGGCGCTCGCCGGAACTTTGGCCGCCGCGCTCGCCGAGCTCCCCGAGATCGAGTCCGCGCAGGCCGCGCCCCCCGGCTTCGTCAACGTGCGTCTGCGCTCGAGCGTGCTCGCCGCGAATCTGAAGGCGATCACGTTGGACCCGAAGGGCTACGGCCGCGAGGAGAACGGGACCAAGGCCAAGACCTTGATCGAATTCGTCTCCGCCAATCCGACGGGCCCGCTGCACATGGCTTCGGGCCGCGGGGCGACGCTCGGCGACGCGCTCGTCCGGATTTTACGCCGACTCGGCCGCACGGTCGCGGCCGAGTACTACGTGAACGACGGCGGCGATCGCGTGATCCTTTTGGGCGAGTCGATCCTCGCGCGCTACAAGCAGTCGAAGGGCGAAAGCGCGCAAGTGCCGGAGAAGGGCTATCAGGGCGAGTACCTCGTCGAGCTCGCCGCCGCGGCGCCCGCGGAGAAATCCTCTTGGGACGCGGCCAAGTGGGGCCGCTACGCGATGGACACCCTGCTCGCCTCCCACAAGGACGACATGAAGGTCTTCGACGTGACCTTCGACCGCTGGTACTTGGAGAGCGAGCTGTTCGCCTCCGGCGCCGTCGAGAAGACGCTCGAGTTCCTGAAGTCCCGCGGCATGGTGTTCGAAAAGGACAACGCGGTGTGGCTCGGCACGCTGAACGCGGAAGGCTCGACGGACGATAAAGACCGCGTGCTCGTGAAGAGCACCGGCAAGCCGACCTACTTCCTGCCCGACATCGCCTACCACAAGGACAAGTACGACCGCGGCTTCGACAACCTCATCGACATCTTCGGCGCCGACCATCACGGCTACGTGCCGCGCATGAAGGCCGCGATCGCGGCGCTCGGCAAGGCGCCGGAGAGCTACCACGCGATCGTGCACCAGCTCATCCATCTCTTCCGCGGACAGGAAGCGGTGAAGATGTCCAAGCGCGCGGGCACGTTTATTTCCCTTCGGGAAATAATCGATGAAGTGGGCAAGGACGCGTGCCGCTTCTTCTTCGCGCTGCGCACGCCGGACAGCCACCTGAACTTCGACCTGGAGCTCGCGAAAAAGCAGTCGAGCGAGAACCCCGTCTTCTACGTGCAGTACGTGCACGCGCGCATCCACTCGATCTTCCGCAAGGCCGTCGAGAACGGCCTGATCAAATCTCCGGCGGATCTGCCGATGCCCAACGGCGCGGCCTACGTGGCCCCCGAGGAGCGCGCGCTGCTCCTCAAGCTCGCCTGGTTCCCCGAGGTCCTGCTCGACGTCGAGCACCTGCGCTCCCCGCACCCGCTCGCGAACTACCTGATGGAGCTCGCGGGCCTCTTCCACCCGTTCTACGAGAAGTGCCCCGTCGTCGCGGCCGAGACTCCCGAGCTCGGCCGCGCGCGCCTGCTGCTCATCGCCGGCGTGCGCGACGTGATCCGCGAGGGCTTGGGCCTCCTCGGCGTCTGCGCGCCCGAATCGATGTAGAAGCGCCGTTCCCGCGGCCTTGACGCCGGTCGTCCTCGGGGATTACACTTCCGCTATGGACGCCACGCTCGCCTCCCCCGCCGCCGACGCCGGCTTGCGCCGCTTCGTGCACAAGGTCTACGCCTGGATGTGCGCGGGCCTGCTCGTGACCGGAGGCGTCGCGGCTTACATGGCGTCCGACGTGCAGATGATCCGGAACCTGATGAGCATTCCGTTCCTCTTCATCGGCCTGGTCCTCGCCGAGCTGGGACTCGTGTTCTACCTTTCGCGCGGCATGGAGAACATGGAAGTCGGCACCGCGCGCTTCGCGTTCCTATTTTACGCCGCGCTCACCGGCGTGACCACGTCCGTCATTTTCCTCATCTACGCGCGCGGCTCCATCGCGAACGCCTTCTTCCTGACGTCGGCGATGTTCGGCGCCCTCTGCCTCTACGGCTACACGACCGACGCGGACCTGACTGCGGTCGGCAGTCTGTGCTTCATGGCCCTGATCGGGTCCATTCTCGCGTCGGTCGTCAACTGGTGGCTGCACAGCCCCATGCTGGTCTGGATCACGACGTACTGCAACATCGCCATCTTCTGCGGCCTCACGGCCTACGACGCCCAGCGCATCAAGGCGATCTACCGCGCCGCCGACGACGGGACCGACCTGGAGACGAAGGAAGCCATCATGGGCGCGCTCGCGCTCTACCTGGACTTCATCAACCTGTTCCTCAACATACTGCGCGCGACCAGCCGCAACCGCTGAAGCACGCCTCACGGCCGCCAGCGCTTCGTGAAGGTTTTTTCCCTTCATGAACTTGACCCGAACCTTGCCGATCGCAACGACGCGCGCGGCACCGAGACGATCCCCGCGTCAAGAGGTTTTCCGGAATTATTTCGTCGCGCGCTCTATTCATATAACTCATGCACGCGGCCGGACATCCGGGTACAGACCGGGCGCATGGGTAACACAATAGACCGGGTGCATGGGTAACAGGTAAGGCTAAGGCACGGAGGTAGTGCCGATGCCCTGGAGAGAAACCTGTGCTATGGAGCAGCGAAAGAAATTCGT